>OAUM01000025.1_pt1 | contig 163917 bp, 135 predicted proteins | sample 1476281 | NCBI WGS metagenome assembly OAUM01 (sample SAMEA2580047, study PRJEB22360) | human gut metagenome | biome: human gut; feature: human-associated habitat; material: faeces | place: Denmark | collected 2008/2010
CCGCGAACTGCTGTTTCCCCCCTCCCGCCCCCTGCCGTGGGGGGAGCCGATGGCCACATCCGCTCCCTCTTCGGTACAAGCCCGGTAGAGGCGGGGTAGGTCTTTGGGGTTATGGCTGAAATCGGCATCCATTTCGAATATATATTGGTAGTCGCGTTGCAAAGCCCATTTGAATCCGGCTATGTAGGCCGTACCCAGTCCCAGTTTTCCCTTACGCTCTACCATAAACAGGCGGTCGGGAAACTCGCGTTGCAAGTCTTTTACGATGGTGGCTGTGCCGTCGGGAGAACCGTCTTCGATGACAAGTATGTGGAATCCGTGTTCCAGGGCAAAAACGGCACGGATGATATTCTCGATATTTTCCCGTTCATTGTAGGTGGGGATGATGACAATACTGTCTGATGTCTGCATATTCATTGAAAATAGATGGAGCTTGTTATTGGGAACAAAAGTAGTGCTTTTCTATTACTTACAGATAAAACTAAGGATTATTTATGTATTTTTGCAACGGAAATTCGTTATGGAACATTTATGAGTTTACACAGATTATCGGTTTCTCTTAATCTGTGTAACTTTGTGTAATCTACGGTGAACTAAAAAAGACAGCAATGATTATTACCGAACTACAACAATTATACGCCACCCACCCCAATGTAGAAGGCATGTGCAAGTTGCTAAAGGACAATTCCGTCCGTCATCTCTATTGCAGTGGTTTGTGCGCCTCTGCCGCTTCACTGTTTTCATCCGTGCTGGTGCAGCAGGCGGAATGTCCGTTTGTCTTTATCCTCGGCGATTTGGAAGAGGCGGGATATTTCTACCACGACCTGACACAGATTTTGGGAACCGGACAGGTGTTGTTTTTTCCTTCTTCTTTCCGCCGTGCCATAAAGTACGGCCAGAAAGATGCGGCTAACGAGATTCTCCGTACGGAAGTGCTGAGCCGTTTGCAAAAGGGAGAAGAAGGGCTTTGTGTAGTTACCTATCCGGATGCGTTGGCGGAAAAAGTTGTATCCCGTAAGGAACTGGGAGATAAAACCTTGAAGCTTCATGCCGGCGAAAAGGTGGATATGGACTTTGTTACGGAAGTGCTGCGTAGCTATGGGTTCGAGTATGTGGATTATGTGTACGAGCCGGGGCAGTATGCTGTGCGCGGCAGTATTATCGACGTCTTTTCCTTTTCGTCCGAGTTTCCTTTCCGTATCGACTTTTTTGGAGATGAGGTGGAGAGTATCCGTACTTTTGAAGTGGAAAGCCAGCTTTCCAAAGAGAAGAAAGAGGAGATTGTCATTGTTCCCGATTTAAGCCGTAGCTTGGAGCAAGGGGGGAATGGCGGAATGGTTTCTTTCTTGGATTTTCTGCGGCCGGATACCTTGCTGGCGATGCGTGATTTCCTTTGGTTGCGGGAGCGTATTCAGGTCGTCCACGATGAATCGCTTACCGCACAGGCTATTGCAGCCTGCGAAGCCGAAGAAAACGGTGCAATCTCTCTGGAAGGTAAGTTGATTGATGGAGGAGAGTTTACTTTGCGTGCCCTCGATTTCCGCCGCATGGAATTCGGTACGAAGCCTACCGGAACGCCGGATGCGACAGTTGCATTCAGCATCGTTGCACAGCCTATTTTCCATAAGAATTTCGACTTGGTGGCAGAAAGTTTCCGCGACTATCTTTCCCGCAACTATACCCTCTATATATGCAGCGACAGTCTGAAGCAGACCGACCGTATCCGCGCTATCTTTGAAGACCGGGGAGATAATATCTCCTTCACACCCGTTGAACGTACCCTGCATGAGGGTTTTGCCGACGATACGTTGCGTCTCTGCATCTTTACCGACCACCAGCTTTTCGACCGTTTCCATAAATACAACCTGAAAAGCGATAAAGCCCGCAGTGGCAAGGTGGCCCTGAGCCTGAAGGAGCTGAACCAGTTTACCCCCGGAGATTACGTGGTACATACCGACCACGGCGTGGGGCGTTTTACGGGATTGGTACGCATTCCTAACGGAGACACTACGCAGGAAGTAATGCGCCTGGTCTATCAGAATGACGATGTGGTCTTTGTCTCCATCCACTCTTTGCACAAGGTTTCCAAGTACAAAGGCAAAGAAGGCGAAGCTCCCCGTCTCAACAAATTGGGAACCGGTGCGTGGGAGAAACTGAAGGACCGTACCAAGACCAAGATTAAGGATATAGCCCGCGACCTGATAAAGCTCTATTCGCAACGGCGCGAAGAGAAAGGCTTCCAATACAGTCCCGACAGTTTCCTGCAACGGGAGCTGGAAGCGTCTTTTATTTACGAGGATACTCCCGATCAGAGCAAGGCGACTGCCGACGTAAAGGCGGATATGGAAAGTGCCCGTCCCATGGACCGGCTGGTATGCGGCGATGTAGGATTCGGCAAGACCGAGGTTGCCATACGTGCCGCTTTCAAGGCGGTGGCGGACAACAAGCAGGTTGCCGTTCTCGTTCCCACCACTGTCCTTGCCTACCAGCATTTCCAGACTTTCAAGGAGCGTCTGAAAGGTTTGCCTTGCCGTGTGGAATATTTGAGTCGTGCCCGGACGGCGGCACAGACTAAATCCGTTGTCAAAGGTCTTGCGGGGGGGGAGGTGAATATCCTTATCGGTACGCACCGCATCTTGGGCAAGGATGTTAAGTTTAAAGACCTCGGCCTGCTGATTATCGATGAGGAACAGAAGTTCGGTGTTTCCGTCAAGGAGAAACTCCGCCAGTTGAAAGTAAACGTGGATACCCTGACCCTGACCGCCACTCCCATTCCCCGCACTTTGCAGTTCTCCCTGGTGGGTGCGCGCGATTTAAGCGTTATTCAGACGCCGCCTCCCAACCGTTACCCCATTCAGACGGAGGTGCATACTTTCAGTGATGAGATTATCACTGATGCCATTAACTTCGAAATGAGCCGCAACGGACAGGTGTTCTTTGTAAACAACCGTATCTCCAATCTTTCGGAACTGAAAGCGATGATAGAGCGCAACATTCCCGATTGCCGTGTCTGTATCGGTCACGGACAGATGGAACCTGCCGAACTGGAGAAGATTATTCTCGATTTTGTCAACTATGATTATGACGTTTTGCTCGCCACCACCATTATCGAGAGCGGTATCGACATACCGAACGCCAATACCATCATCATCAATCAGGCACAGAATTTCGGTTTGAGCGACCTGCACCAGATGCGCGGCCGTGTGGGGCGCAGCAACAAAAAGGCTTTCTGCTACTTGCTTGCTCCCCCCTTGTCCTCGCTTACTCCAGAAGCTAAACGCCGCCTGCAGGCCATCGAGAACTTCTCCGATTTAGGTAGCGGTATCCACATTGCCATGCAGGACCTCGACATCCGCGGTGCGGGTAATATGCTCGGCGCGGAGCAAAGCGGTTTTATTGCCGATCTGGGCTACGAAACTTATCAGAAGATATTGTCCGAAGCCGTACGTGAGCTTAAGACAGACGAATTTGCCGACCTCTATGCTGATGAATTGAAAGGCGACGGTACTATCAGCGGCGAGCAGTTTGTTGACGAATGCCAGGTGGAAAGTGATCTCGAACTGTTGCTGCCCGCCGCCTACGTCACCGGTAGCAGCGAACGTATGCTGCTCTATCGCGAATTGGACGGATTGACGCTGGACAGAGACGTAGATGCTTTCCGTGCCCGTCTCGAAGACCGTTTCGGACCTGTTCCGCCCGAAACGGAGGAACTGCTCCGTATCGTTCCCCTACGCCGTCTTGCAGCGCGTCTGGGAACGGAAAAGGTGTTCCTTAAAGGCGGTCGCATGACGCTGTTCTTTGTTTCCAATCCGGACAGCCCTTACTATCAGAGCCTGGCTTTCGGCAAAGTCATCGCCTACATGATGAAATATACCCGCCGTTGCGACCTGCGTGAGCAGAACGGCAAGCGGAGCATGGTGGTGAAGGACGTCACTACCGTGGAAGAGGCTGTGTCGGTGTTACAGGAGATTGTGGCGATGCAGGTGGAAGAATGATTCTATTGGCTTACGACTTTATTCTAAATTCCGGAACATGAGTTGACATCGGCCATGCGGGCAAAGGAGCAATATGCTCGTGGAGAATATATCTTTGTTTATTATTGATATAATGAGAGAAGTCTTCAAAAACGGATTCGATATGCTCCGTTCTTGAGGACTTCTCTGTATATAAGCGGTAACCGGATATCCTCAACTATTTGAGTGCATCCGTAAAATGGTCTCCGTACTGAGCGGTATTGTAAATGATTGCCCACAATGAAGCCCATAGTATTCCGCGGCCGTAGTATTTGTTGTCGGTGGTACTTGCCAGCGCACTATAAGTCGGTGTCCAGGTATTGGTATGCTGGCTGTCGCCGATAACTATAATTCGCCTTTGCAGGTCGACAGACAAGGAACATCCGTAACCGGGCACTTCCAGTACATGGGTTACTCCGGTAGGAGTGTCAAAGCTTCCGCTTATCCCGTCTCTATAAAACAAGGCGGTGAAGTCAATGGATTGCGACGGCTTGTAATTGCTGAACGGTCCGTTTTTGACAATATAATCCCATACAGGATCGTTGGAATGAGTTCCGACCCAAGTTGCAGATACGCTACTGTTGCTCTTGTAGGTATATCCCAATGAGGCGATCTTGGTGAACAAGGCCTGATTATCCGCGACACTGTTGTCAAGAGTGATTACGGCAATTCTGTTCTTGCCGGGACTACTCTTGAGCCAAGTAAGCAGGTTGTCATAATAATTTGCAATTCTGCTTGTGTATGTTCCCGAGAAGAGAATGTTCACATTGTCCGGAATGTCTGCGCCTACTCCCGCATTGTTATTGTCGCTGTTCGGCAAAGTCGGTACTGCCGGAGTATAGACTATTCCTTGAGGACCGAAGAATGTGCCGTAATTGCCGTATTCGCGGAATGTGCTGAAAATGCCGTTGCCGAGTGAACCGTAGCCACCGGAAAGATTGGCGGTGTTAATCGCTATGGGCTGAAGCACCGTTCTTACGATAGCCAGACGGATTGTTACTGCCGTTCCGGCCAAAGTGAGTTTTACATTATAGGTGATGTTCCGGTTGGCGTCCTTGTACAGTGTTTTGGGAAAATTGACCTTGAATTTGGTACTCATGGTGTATTCGCTTCCCCAAGACATCTCCGTACCGTTTTCGCCGGTCATTTTTATATTGTACGCATGAGCCGTTGCCGGTTCGGGTTGTTCCAGTTCGGCAATCCATCGCATCCCGCTACCGCCTTGCAGAGTTATAAGTTGGGTCTCGTCCGCATTTTCGGATATGTAAAGCGTGTTGCCCGGAACTCCTGTACCGAATGACATTGGTTGCTGACTGATGTCGATTACATGAGACTTCACTCCGGGAGAGGCTTTCAAAGCCAGATAGAGCCGGGCTTTCAGGATACCGTTGCCTTCATTATGACTTTTGGCCTTTACGGTGATACGGTTGAGCTTGGGATCGGACGCATCGTGCGTGTCCTTTACTTCAAAGGCTGCCGCATCGTTGCCTTCAAGCACGTATTCCCATTCGTTGACGGTTGAGCCGTCTGCCGTCAATCCGGGGTTGACAAGGAACGAATTGGTATTGTTGCCGGTGATTGTCAGTTCACCGTCGTATTCAAAGTCGATGGAAGCAATATCCGGTGTCAGCGTAAATCCGGGCACACCGTCCTGAATCAGTAACATGGTGCCTTGTACCGAAGGGTCTTCTTTCAAGCTGACCACCATAAAACCATAACGCGGACTGATACCTGTGTTGCCGGTATGGGTATAGATGGGAATAATGTTGTTTACAGCTTTACTACTGTCGTAATCGGTTACGGCGGCGGAACCCGTTTGGGCAAAAGAGAAGAATGCACCGGCTCCCGGGGGATAGATGCTTGCGCTCCACTCTCCCGAACTCTTTACTGCAATGGGAGATACAGCCACACCGGCGGTATTGCCAAAATGGGAAATGGTTTTCGGGTTCAGTTCCAGATAGAGGTCTCCGCCTTCCAACTGTACCACGTCTATGGTCGCTTTCAGATTGCCGAAAGAGAGTTCTACGATTCCGCTGCACCGGTCTTTTACATTGTCCAGTGCAGTGGCCGATACGGTCAGTGTTTTGCCGTTCAGAGTGGCGGACAGACCGTTGTCCAGCACCTTTTTGCTGACGGATAACGTCCCTTCGCCAAAAGTGAATATGCCCAAATCATAACTGCCGCCATTGGGGGTGAACAGAACTTTTTTGGAAGGTATGGCCAGAATGTTGTCACCATCGAATTGCACCGTGCCGTGGCTGTCCATATCCCAGTAGTTGATGGAGTAACTTAAAGAAGTCAGTGCGCCTTTATAGGCTTCCAGTTCGGTGGCATATCCTTCTTTCTTTACGGAATTGACGGTGAGTTTGTACACATTATTGCGTTTGAGCGACTGTCCCGATTCCAGCGGGTGTACATTGACGCGGTGATACGATGCCGTACCGCTCTGCTTGTTTCTTACTTTGATGATGAGGCAGGTAGTCACCTGGTCGTTCTGTTTGGGGGCGGGTACATAGTTTTCGTATGCGTATAGTTTTCCTACAATGTCGGCACCGGCTTCGCTCTCCACTCCGTAGAGTCTTGCAATTCGTTTCGCCGCTTTGTCGAAAGCAGTAGGCTCTCCGTTCCACACAAAGAGGGAAGGGTATCCGTTCCATACGGAAACGGATTCAAGCGTATATCCTGCCGCCGAGTTATACACGTCGAAACGGGCAACGGAACGTTGCAATACTATGCTGATTTTAGTATCTTCCGATTCTTTTCTAAGCGAAGCGCTCATAAGCAATGCTTCGCTCACTATCGGTTTTGTAATATATTCGGGGATATCTGCGGATGTACCTGCCATAAAAGCCTGTACTTCCGCCCGGGCTGTTTTGAAGTTGCTGTTCTTAATGGCGTTTTTCCAGTCGTCCATACTTTGCGAACCGTCTGTGGGCAGATAGTTGCTTCCCATATTGGCTACAGCTAAAATATCATAAGCATCTGTCGTTTTTAGTCCTATATCCGAAAAGTCGAACACAATGTCGGTATTCATCTCCAAGGGAGAGCCGGATGCAGAGGTCAGTTCTTTCCAGCCTTTGAATGTGCCGGTACCGTTACCGTTTGATTCGAAGAAAATCAAATCGAGCGTTTTTATATTCTCTTCCCCGGCTTCCGGTGCGATGGCCGTACGTGTAGCCAATCCGCTGGCGGGGTCTTGTACACTGAAGCTGATAGTCAGTTTTCTGTTTTCTTGTGGAATGAGCCCGCTATCGTCTTCCAAATTGCAAGACGTGAAAACGGCCGGTATCAGAAGAAAAGCATACCATAATATTTTTCTCATTATGTTGATTGTTTTTATTGTAATGATGTTATATAATTATTCTCCTAAATCGGTGCTGATGTCGCCATCCAGTTCCCAGTCGTTCTGCCCTTGATTATACAGGTGTATTTGTATTTCCAGTCTGATTCGTCCGGAAAGCAGCACGATTGTATCGGAGTTGGTACCGGCGGAGTTTTTATCGTAGTCTCCCAAAGCCGTTATTTTCAGTCCGGCAGGATAGCCGTCGGCATCGTTCACAAACAGGGCTTCGAAGCGGTTGTTGCGGATGCCGTTTGCGATGTTTGTGGCAGGCCCGTTTAGGTCCGTTTTAAAAGCCATGGTAATAGCTTCTGACAGGATGTTGCTTTTCATGCCGATAGTAACAGCAGAGTTTGCCTTGCGGTATAATACCGCTTCACGCTTTTCCGTCCACAAGTAGTAATTGCCGCTTGCTCCCATCTGTCCTTCCGTCATGTCCCATTCTATGATGTTGACATTGATATGGACGGAAGGCTGGCTGGCGGCTGTTTCCTTATCCGTATATCCCGGACCGTCGGCAGAATTGATATTGAATACGTACTTCTTGTTCCGTATGATTTTGATGAGCTTGTCTGCATCAGTATCTTCAAAATCAACGGGGTAATAGCCTTTCGTTCCTTTGTATTCGGCTCCGATGACGAGGCGGGTATGCTTCTTGTCTGCAGTTTCGTTCTCCGTATCGTTGTCGTACAGATAAAGCTTGTTGGCAATGGAACGGTCGGTGCTGTTGTAGCTGTCCGATTCCAAAGTCAGGCCGGTCTGCATATCTGCGGGTGAAGAGGCTTCCAGAGCCTGCCCATCTGTAACATTAGCAGGGACGTTGCCTAAGAAGCCCTTGTCGGGCACATGAAACAGGGTGATGTCTTTTAATATAAAATAGTCGATGTCATTGGCTACATACACATCTACTGATGCGACCGAACGGGTCAGGCTCAGTAGCGGCCAATAATTGATTACACGGTCGTTTACATCCTGCTTCTTCAGCATTCCCCACATGGGCAGGCTGGTAAAAGCTGTATTTTCCTGGAGCAGCCTTTGAGGGTTTGCATCAACCAAGGTTTTTCGAAAGACTTCCCAATCCGCCTGCTGCCTGTATTGTTTTTCCGTGGCTTTATCGGGAAGCATTTCCCCGATGAAGCTACGGCAATTGGCCAAGAAATAGGCATCGTAGTCTTTGCCTACGGGAAGAGTCGTCCGCAACTTTCCGTTTATCTTGAAAGTCGCCCGCCAACATATAAACTTTCCGTTGGAATCGAAAAGCAATATATCCAGATTATCGATGATGTTTTCGTCCGGAGTGGCTGACGGGACATTGCGGGGCGTTCTGTCCGCTGCAACAGTAATTTCCACTTCGGATTCGTCCGAAGCGTACGTAATGGGAGTTTCGTCTTCAATCCTTGACTGACACGACCAAAGTCCCGCCAATGCGCATATTGTTAATAGTATAAATGATTTTCTCATATTTTTACCCTTTTTTTATTAAAGTACAGTCACCGCCTTACGAATCTGCCATGAGCCGACTGTAATAATTGCTTCCATTTTCGTCGGTCTGATTACAACATTGATTTGTGCGCCTCGTTGCGCTTGGGTCTCCGTATCTACGCTCAGGCAGGCTGCTCCGTCTTCAAGAATCGTGACAACAATGTTGTCTCTCTGCCCGGTTGCCGAATCGACGGAAGCAGGCATGACCTTGTTCTCCGCAACGTATTCATTGCTGCTTTCTATATAGGCGAAGCTGTCTTCTATCACAATCCTGCTGCCGTTTTGTTTGTCTTCAGCAATATTGTATGAATGGGATGAACCGTAAATGGCCATGCTGAGTGTTCCGGGGTATCGGGTTGAGAAGCTGCTTCCTTCTTCTATGGTGACGGAAATGCTGCATAACTGTTTTTGGACATCGACACTGAGAATACGGTTTTCCTGTCGGTTGTGGGTAAACACCATACTTCTCAGGAAGAGTTCCTGCATGGAACCGTTATAGGCAGATGACAGCCTCGTGGCATGTTCGCCCATACTGAACCTGGCGGTGGAATAGCTTTCATCGTCATGCAATGCGGGGGAAGTCTTTTTGATATCCTCGTTGCCTGTCAATGTCCATGCCACAAGATAGGCATTTCCCGAATAGGACAACTTAAGAGGGTAAGGCTTACCCCCTTTGATGTTTTCATAGGGGATATGCCTTTCATCCATCTTTTTTCCCTGGCCGTCATACAGATATAATTCTATGTCTTCGGCTATGGTTTGGTCAAAGCCGACCGTGTTGCCGTCATACGTGAAGAGCAGATTCAATGAGCCCTCGTCACAACCTGTGTGAGGACCTTCATGGGTACATCCGGTGAGGGATAATGCCATTGATATTATTAGAATTACTTTCTTCACGATATTTGTACGTTTATAGGTCTACATCTTGGGTTCTGACATCCCACTTGGCTACTTCAATGTCTATTGTAATGCTGCTTTCGGAAGGGTCGATAACAGGTCCTTCTTCTTCGGCTTCTTTCGGAGTACCCCATCCTACGGTAGTGATGTCCTGCATCGTGATGCGGTAAATGCTGTTACGGAATATTTTCCAAGCGTCGTCTTTCAGAAGATTGACTCTCCAGTAGCGGGTCACATCCGAAACTCCTGTGCCAGAGAAGGTTCCCTTGATGATGAAAGCCACAACTTCATCTTTGTCGAATACCGTTGCCGCCTGTCCGTTGCCGCCTTGCAGCATGGTAGGAATGTTTTCGTATACATAGACCGGTTTGTCGTAGCCAGCCGGCAGGAAGCCGTTTGATGTTTCGCTGTTATCATCGCTTTTTACGGAATATACGGTCTCTACAGTTGCACCGTCGGGGCTGAATGTAGTTTTGAAGTTGGATGCAGTGGCAAAACGTTCCCAGTTTGTCAGGTTCTCGTATTCAAAAGCCAGTGATTGGTTGATGCCGTTGATTACCATGTAACCCTTGAATGCCCATTTCAAATCGTTTGGAACGGTTTCGGAAGTGCCGAGTCCCAATATTTTAAGTAACTCGGCATCGGGTATTTTTATTTCGTTGGTAGGGGCTACCTTGGGGCTTTCAACCTTACTCAGCAAACGGCGTATGGAAAGGCTTAATTTGTTTGTCTCGCCTTCCACTACATTGGCCGTCCCTTCTGCCGCCATGGCAAACCCGAGGGAAGTACTGATGTCCGAACGGGAGTTTGTGCCATCCAAAGAAAGCTCTTTGTATGAGCTGCTCTTCTTGAAATCTGCCAAAGAGGCAGGGGCGGGTGAGGGTTCACCTAAGTTTTGGTTGGCGGCAGTAAGGATGGTCAGACTGCCGGCGTTGACAAGAAATGTGTATTGATTGTCGGATGCCACGCTTGCTGGTTTATAATACTTCTGGAAAGAACCGTCGCTGTTGAAAACAAAGAACTCCAATGAGTTGATGTTGTTTTCGTTGGTTGCGCCCGTTTCTTCTCCTGTCAGTGCACGGGTGTCGGCATTTCCTTTTATATTGACGGTAATGGGGGTTAACTCACCTTTGCCAGGAGTCGGATGATTGTCTGAATCATTGCATGACAGCAATGTGAATGCAGTTGCGGAAACTGCCAAAAGATTTCTTAATTTCATAATTAAAGTTTTGTTAAGTTATTAGAAAAGTGAATTGTATACTCCCTGTCGGGAGTCTTTTTATTTTATATTCTTATTTTTTTTCGTAAAATACCTTGATACAGGTGCTTGAACGGAGTGCCGGAAAGAAGTTCTTCAGCATATAACGGTAAGGGACTCCGGCTTTTAGGTACATAAGTTCGTTCTTTCTGCCACGTTTGCCCGAGCTTCCCTCGACGGGGATGACACTGAGAATATTGAGTACCGTTTCCTTATCCGGCATATCGGATTTACCGACCATCTGGGACAAACCGTACCAGTCTATCTTGCCGTTAATTACCTCGAATGTACCGGAGTCGAGCCGGGTGTGCCGCATCAGATACTTTTTCAATGCAGCGGCGCGAAGCGTTGCAAAGTCGGAGTTTATGCGGATATCGCCATCGGGAGACGCATAACCTGCAATCAGGATATGACTGATGCGACTGTCGGGAGACTGGTTAATCTTCAGGATAATATCGACCAGTAAATCCAGATTCCGACTGTTGTTCCGGTATTCGGGAAGCAGGGTTGCTGAACCAGTTTTAAATAAAATGGAAACAGCATTGCTCCGGTTTTCTTCATCAAATTCGCTTCTCGTGGACTCGTCAGCCAGAAAATCGTAGTCTTGAGCCAGCTTTTCGGCAGTAGTAAGAACAGGTATGACAGTTTCGGCGGTATCGGTAAATTGTACGATTTCCACATCCGGGTCCTGAAGTATTCTGTTGTTGACAACGGCTGTTGTCAGTATGGCTTGTTTGGCGCATAATTTAATGTTGCTTTCAAAGGCAAGTATGCTTCCTCGCATCCAGTCTTCGTATTTCATGGTTGCATTGTACTGTAATGCAGGGGACATCCTCTCCCTTTTGCCGATTATTGCAAAAGAGGGGAACCGTGCTTGATGATCGCCATCGGAAATTACCGGAGTAACTGTAATGCGTTCCGGCTTTCGGGTATTGAACCGGGCGGGAGCACAACTGAAGCTGAGCTCTATACTGTCACCTGTATTCCGCACTTGAATTTGAGTGATGGACAGGTGTCTCCCCTGAGCCTCGCTTTCTGTTGATGCCCGGGCATAGGCAGGTATCAGTAGTGAAATGAATGAAATGATGATAATAATAGGATTCATTAGGTTTATATTTCTCCGGATTATTTAATGTTGTAGATTAATGAAATGCCTATTTGGGTGGGCCCGAAATAGGTCTTTTCAGCATGTTCGGACTTGTTACAGCACCAGTCCCTGTTATCTGTCTTGTCGAATGTGAATTGCACGACTCCTATTCCAAGGTAAGCCTCTATGCCCCATCTTTTGGAGAATACCCAACTGTATCCGTAATTGATTCCGACTCCTGCTCCCCAACCTTCGTAGCGATAGTTCTTATCGAGCATGCTGAATAGGCTATACCCGGCGATATTGTATTTTGTGACAATGCCATGAATGCCGATAAAATGTCCGTTTGATGCTTCACAAAGCCAGTATCTCACTTCGGGTTGCACTAACCAATGTACCAGCTTGTCATTATCGCCTTTTTTCCCTTCACGGTTCCATGGATTATAGCTGCCGACTATGTTGAGGCTTATCTGCGGGGTTATTCCTATTTCCAAACCCAGATTGGGAGTTAAGGTAGCAGCGTACAGGAGATTTGTTTTGAGAGCCAGATGTGTCTTTTTCTTTTTTATTTTTTCCCATGAGGCGGTTGTGTCGATGTCGATCATCACTTCATTGGTCGGCGGACTGTTTTGCGCTTGTGTCCAAGAGTGTGCCGATAATACCCCTATGAACATAAGCAGAAGTTTATATTTTGAGTATCGGATTCTGTTTTTAATTGTACGCTGTATCATTGCTACTGACTTTTTGTTACCAACCGATTGCTTTTAAGAGAGTGTTGGAGTCCGGAAAGCCGGATACGATGTCCGGTTTTCGTACTTTTATTATTACTAAGTTCAAGAGAAATTTAATTGATCGGATGGTATTATTGCAAACGGAACAATTAGCTTCTAATGATATGCCTGTATACTAATTTTTACAAATAGTTATCAGGCAATGTCATCTATCAACATCGATAACTATTCATTTGTTTTATGAAAGTAAGTTTATTTTAATAGAAAAGAATGTTTTAACTTATTGAAAGTTGCCTGTCACAGGATATGGATGGTCCGGTTGTCGGTGCTGTTATTTCCCGTACAGCTTGTCAATCAAATCTTTTCGTCCTATCCGTCGCAGTTCATTGATGATATTTCTCCGTTCTTCGGGTTTGTACCAAAAGAAGAACTGACGTTGTGCCAATTTCTCGCGCTGGGTCTTGGCACTGAATACGGGTTCCAGTGTATAGGGGTGGAAACCAGTGTACCATGCTTCGGTAGCAACGGTCATGGGGGTAGGAGTAAAGTCCTGTACCTGTTCCAGATGAAAGTCCAGACGCTTGGTGATGACGGCAAGTTCCGCCATGTCTTCTTCCTTGCAGCCGGGGTGGCTGGAGATAAAGTAGGGGATGAGCTGTTGTCGCAGACCTTCTTCGCGGTTGATACGGTCGAATATCTTTTTGAACTCTCCGAACTGGCTGAATGGCGGTTTGCGCATGATGCTGAGTACCTGTTCCGAGGTATGCTCCGGCGCAACTTTAAGGCGGCCGCTGACATGGCGGACTATGAGTTCGCGGGTGTATTCCTGCGTGCTTTTGTTGGTTTTGGGGTCTTTGCTTTGGTGCAGCAGCAGGTCATAGCGTACACCGCTGCCGATAAATGATTTTTTGATGCCGGGCAGACTGTCTACCGCATGATAAATATCGAGTAGCGGACTATGGTCTGTATTCAGGTTAGGACATACTTTGGGGTGGATGCACGACGGGCGTTTGCACTTCTTACACATGGCTTCATCACGTCCCCGCATCTTGTACATATTGGCAGAAGGACCGCCCAAGTCGCTAAGATACCCTTTGAAATCCGGCAATTCCATTACTGCCTTTACTTCTTTCAATATGCTTTCCTTGCTACGGCTGACGATAAACTTGCCCTGATGTGCCGAAATGGTACAGAAAGCACAACCGCCGAAACATCCGCGATGAATGTTGACGGAGAACTTAATCATATCGTATGCGGGTATGCGTTTGCCCTTATATTTGGGATGCGGGAGACGCGTGTAAGGCAGGTCGAAAGAACGGTCGAGTTCCGCTTCCGTCAAGGGCGCATAAGGCGGGTTGACAACGACAGTTTGCCTGCCTACGGCCTGCAAGATACGCGAAGCAGCATATTTATTACTCTCTTCTTCGATATGGCGGAAGTTGGAAGCCTGTTTCTTCTTGTCTTTCAGACATTCTTCATGTGTGAATAGGGTGATATCTCCTTCTTGCGGCAGCACTTCTTTCGTAAGATAAGCCAATTGGGGGATGTCAAGAATCGGTTGTTGCTGTTTCAGTTTTCGTACAAGTTCCATAATGGGTTTTTCACCCATGCCGTATATCAGTGCATCGGCACCGCTGTCCACGAGGATGCTTGGGCGCACACGGTCTTGCCAGTAGTCGTAATGTGTCAATCGGCGCATGCTTGCTTCGATGCCCCCCAGTATGACAGGTACATCGGGATATAGCTTTTTCAGTATTTGGGTATAGACAATCGAAGGATATTCGGGACGCATGTCCGGACGTGCGTCGGGAGTATAGGCATCATCGCTGCGCAGACGTTTGTTGGCAGTGTATTTGTTGACCATGCTGTCCATACAGCCTGCACTGACACCGAAGAAGAGACGGGGACGTCCCAGTTTCTTGAAATCCCGTAAGTCATCTCGCCAGTTGGGTTGGGGTATAATCGCCACACGCAAACCTTCCGCTTCGAGGATGCGCCCGATGACGGCTGCCCCGAATGACGGATGATCCACATACGCATCACCGCTGAACAAAATAACGTCCAGCTCATCCCACCCGCGAAGTTCCACTTCTTTCCTGGTTGTAGGCAACCAATCAGTCAGTCTGTACTCTTTCATGGGTGCAAAGATACGGAAAGTTTTAATTACTTACAGAATTGTACCAGCATTTCCTCTCCGTCATAAATCTCCCGGAAGCCGATTCCCTGTTCGGCAAGATACTCTTTGAGGTCATTAAAGGCGGTTGCATCGTCCATAATGATTTCCAGTTTCTCGCCTTTTCCGGCTTCGCACATGGCCTTTATGGCCGGAATAAGAGGACTGTACAGGTTCTGTCCGCGTGTGTCGATGGTTCTCATTTATTTTCTTCCTCTTCTATGGTTGTTTGTTGGGAAAGCCATTGCAGGTAGAGCTTGATAAGCTGCTGTAATCCGAAGGCTTTCATATTGTTGTGGTAGATAACATCGATGCAGAGGTCGAGCAGGTCTTTGCTGTCCTCTTCCTGGGCGGCGATGAGGGAACGGATATTCAGTTTGAGTTTGTCGAGCACGGTTTCGTCCACGATGCCGTTACTGTCGATGAGATGACGGAAGAGACCGTATTTTTCGATAGTGGCAAGGTTTTCTTCCGATATTTCCAAGTTGCGGGTTCCGCTGGGATTGGCTTGTATAGTGTACATGGCGTTAATGTTTTAATGGTTAATATTCAGTGATTCATATTTTCTGTAAAAGCAAAGATAAGTTTTTCACCACAGATTATACCTATTTCACCGGATTATTTATCAAGATTGCCGTTATTCTCTGTGCACACCTGCATTATCGGCGGAAAAGAAATGCAGAATGGATGCCATAACCGCTGTTCTGCCGGCTTCTTCCCGGATACTTTCAAAGGGAAATGACATGATGAATGTGCGGTAGTCGTTACCTTTATAAGCTACGGCAGCAGGAAGATTTCCCCCGGTATAGGTCATTACGGGAAAGGCGGTTGCCATAGGGCGGATACAATCGGGGGTCGTCACGGGATAAGCCCGTTCATTGGGCAGGCGGGGAATGCTGAGGATGCGCCCCAGACCTTGTATGCCGATATGTTCGCCGGATACCTGTAAGCTGCTGTCGAAACGGTATTTCAGGATGTTTTGGGTGAATTCCCGATTGCCTTGCGAGTCGTTCATGTCGCTGCCTATGTATGCACCGCTGACCAGTAGGTTGCCGCCCGACTGGCAGTAAGCTGTCAAGGCACGCTGCATGGACGAAGAGAAAGTTTTGTAATAGGTTGCCCGTGACAGATTGCCGTCCGTCTTTTCCAGTCCCAGAATATAGTCTGCTATTGGATATTCTTCCAATGCTACACTACCGTTTTCTACGGCTTCATCGCTGCATGAAGTAAAGCTGTAGCCGCCGACGGTCTGTATGGCTTTACCGTGTATAAAGGGATAGTCGAATGTGTTTCCGGCTATTTTTATCCCTTCGTATTCATTGCCGCTTTCTCCCAAACGTTTTCCAGCTTCTTTGCGGTCGAAATTCAGCTGGCTGCCGCAGAGTGATATATCATATAGATAAGGTACTCCGGGGTCTTTCGTCAAGTCAAAGCCGGCTTCGTCGGGTGTGTTTATCACAGCAGGGCTACTGATACGGTCGAAACCGTTGATGATGAGAACGCGTGCTTTTTCGTGCTTGGACTTGTATGCGGCAAGGATTTCGGACGGGAAGCTTTCACCACCCCGGTTCACTGCCGTTACTTTGAAGGAATAGACGATGCCCGGTTCTATCTTCAGAGTGTGGAAAGGATTGCTTACGCGTACACCATTGTCAAATCCGCCTCGCCCGATGCGTGTATAGACAATGTATTCGCGGGGTGTGGCAGTCGGTTCCAACGGGTCATCCACTCCTTGCCAGGAAAGTTCCAGGGTATTTTTCTTCTTACCGAAGCGGACGGAGAAATTGTTGACAGGTAAGGGCTGTACGGCGTATTCTTTATTATGCTGGGTACAGATATATTGCAGGATGGATTTGTATAGGGCACGACTTGCCGTGAACTTGAATTTTGGGTCGTGTCCCAAGCGCATGTCGGCAAAATTCTGATGCGACAGAAGTTCTACGATTGTGGAAGGAACAGCAGGCAGGCGGGTCTCGCTGTAGTTACGGTTCCACATGCTGCGGCGCGTCCAGTCTGCATTGAAAGTGGAACGGATGTCCTGTTGCAGACGGGTGAGAAACAGGTCGGCAAGGTCGCGCGAGGCGTAGCGGTTTGTTCCTGCCGCTAACTTGCCATCGTTGAAATGGGTAGTGTAGATGCCGAGTGTACCTACAATCCGGTCGTCTGTCCTGAAACCCGCATCGCTGTGCAGTGCCATACTCATCTCAAGAGGAACTCCCAATCCCGGTTCTTTGGGGTTAAATACAGAACCGCCCGACAGGTAGTTGATTGTACGCGAACGTACATTGATATCATCCGAAAGGTCGTTCTGTCCTTTGTATCCGGTATATACGGGGTAGGGCATACCGGCCCATTGGGCGGAATAACGCGCGCCTTCCAGATAACGGGGCAGACCGCTGACTTGGCCGCCGCGCGCAATGTTGCCCATACCACCGCCGAAGCGCACGGCATCGGCGCATACCATTCCTTTTTCCCGGCTTTCATTGCTCAATACTACCATGCCGTAGTCGTTGCTTCCTTTGTCGAAAGTAAAAGTGCCGAGATATACCCATGTGCCGCCGCCTATACGTTGGTTTACTTTAAACTCAGCGACACCGCCGTTATGGAATACAAGGTATTTGGCATCGCTCACGCTGTTGGGCAGGCTTTGATAGGAAACGTATACAGCATATTCTCCGGTTTCCGGGATGTCGGGAACCCACTCGGCAAAGGCTTTGTTTTTCTTCTTTTCAGTTTGTGCAAAGCGGGCTGTACCGTCATGAAAAGGATTTTCTCCTTCCGTGTAGATACGCTTCTGTTGTGCAAATCCAGGCAGAGCGGTTTTTTCCCACTGTGCTTTTCTGCTCTTTACTTCAAGATAGAGGGAGTTTGTGGTGTTTCGGTTGTCATCGTTATCTACAATGATTTCCTGTTTTTGCGTGTCCCGTTCGCGAGGGGTGAATACGTTGGCTCCCGCATTTTCCAGCATCGGGATGAGGTAAGGCAGGATGAACGATTGTGTGAATTGGTCTTCGGAGGTACAGAACAGGCGCGGACGCTGCCAACCCCATTTGTCTTTGTTATTGATGTAGTATTTTCCGTGACTTTGCCACAGAGCGATATGGCGTCCTTCCAGTCCGCGGGTTATTTCAAAAGGACGGGATGTACGGGTCACCCAGGGAGCATCTTTATAGTGTATATCGGTAAACAGGCGGCTCTTGTCTTTTTTTCCGTTTCTGTATGTGTTGGGAATAAGTTCGTTGATGGAATGTCCGTCTGTAAAGACAGTAATGTCAAAGTAAGTTACGGGACCCGGAAGAATTTCTTTGATGTCCCGGTAAATTCTGTTCACCGTTTCTGGCCGGAAGGGCTGGTAGGAGAATGTATTATCGGCATAGATGCGGATTGTTTTTCGGTGGAAATCGATAAGTACACTGTCGAGTCGGCATGTACCGATATTGACATTGACAGGGATATACGTTTGGAAAAAGGTCTGCAGCCGTTCCCGAACGGCTTGTTCTACGTCTTGTGAAAAGACGGAACCAACTCCTGCGAGCAGGAACAATATGGATAAATATAGTTTTTTCATGTCCGATGGTTAAGTACCGTACAAAAATACATAAAAAAAGAGTGAGAAGTTCATCACTTCCCACTCTCTTGTTTCTATTTAGCAAACATTTACAGCGGAATGTATTCTACGAATGCTTCCATAGCTTCGTAGGATGCCAGACCCAGGCTGTCGTACAATGCAGCTGTACCGCGGTTGCGGTCTTCGCTTCGTTGCCAGAACAGACGTTCGTCGTTGCCCAGGAATGGTGCGCTCTCCATTTGGCTTTGGTGCTTCAGGATAGAGTTACGTTTCGCACGTAATTCTTCGGGACTGATGGGCACTGCCATTTCAATGTTCTCGATTTCCCATTCTGCCCATGCACCGCGATACATCCAGATGCGGCAATCTTTCAGCCATTTGGCTCCTTCTTCCTTTTCAAGGTCGATAGCTGCGAATACGGCATCCGTACAAACACGGTGTGTGCCATGTGGGTCGGCAAGGTCGCCGGCAACGAAGATTTGGTGGGGTTTCACTTCACGCAACAGGTTACGTACGATTTCCACATCGGCTTCGCTGATGGGGTTCTTCTGAATCTTACCAGTTTCATAGAACGGCAGGTCGAGGAAATGGCAGTGATCCAACGGGATATTATTATAGGTACATGCCGTACGCGCTTCACCGCGGCGAATCAGTCCTTTGATAGTCAGGATGTCGCGGGTGTCCATATCACCGTCTTTCTTATCTTTCAGATAGTTGCGGATTTCGGTGTACTTTTCGTTGATAACTTGGTCCTCACTGTTGTTAAAGAGTTGGTTGAAACCGTTGATGAAGTGCAGGAAACGGATTACCTCTTCATCGCCTACGGCAATGTTGCCGGAAGTCTCATAGGCCACATGTACGTCATGTTTCTGTTCTACCAGTCGGCGGATAGTACCTCCCATGGATATGACATCATCGTCCGGATGTGGAGAGAATACAATGACACGTTTTGGATACGGTTTCGCACGTTCGGGGCGATAAGTGTCGTCTGCATTCGGCTTGCCGCCCGGCCAACCGGTGATGGTGTGTTGCAGATCGTTGAAAATCTTGATGTTTACATTATAGGCAGAACCGTAGAGGGCAAGCAACTCACTCAGACCGTTTTCGTTATAATCTTTGTTAGTCAGTTTCAGAATCGGCTTTCCGGTCAGTTGGCACAGCCAGACGATGGCGCTGCGAATCAGTTTGTCGTTCCATTCGCAGGAAGTCACCAGCCAGGGACGTTGGATACGTGTCAGATTGGCGGCTGCCGAAAGGTCGATGGCGATATGGGCATTGTTATGGGTTTGAAGATAAGAGGCAGGAATTGTATCCGTTACGTTACCTTCCACACATTCTTTTACCATTTTGGCTTTTTCCTCACCCCATGCCAGCAGATATACTTTCTTGGCGGAGAGAATAGTGGCTACACCCATTGTTATGGAACTTACCGGTGTGCTTTCAATGCTTCCGAACATTTTGGATGCTTCGTTGCGTGAGTCACTGTCCAGCAAAATCAATCGGGTGGTGGAGTTCAGGCGTGAACCCGGTTCGTTGAAACCGATATTACCGACACGTCCGATACCTAATACAGCTATATCAATGCCGCCGAAACTTTCGATACGTTGCTCGTACAAACGGCAATATTCGAAAATAGTATCTTTGGCGATAGTACCGCTGGGGCTGAATACGTTCTGCATGTCAATGTCTACGTGGTCGAGCAGCATTTCCTTTAAAGAATTGAGGTTGCTGTTCACAGCGTCTGAAGCCAACGGATAATATTCGTAAAGGTTGAATACCACTACATTGCGGAAACTCAGTCCTTCTTCTTTATGCATGCGCACAAGGGCCGAATAGACATTGCGCGGTGAGTTGCCGCCAGCCAGTGCCAATACACAGAAGCGTCCGGCCTTTTGCTTGTCACGAATCATCTGTGCGATGTCCAATGCAATTTGGTTGGCTCCTTCTTCGGGAGACTCGTAAATGTCTGTCGGAATTTTCTCGAGACGTGTCAGTACCGATCGCTCGAAAGCGTTCTCCGGTCTGTAGTACCTGGGGGATACTCTATTCAGAGTAATTTGAGAACTAAGATTGGTTTTCATACAATATTTGGTTATTAATAAATGATTAAAGCTGTTCGCTTGTTCAAAACTTAACAAAAATACGAAAAACAAAGTTCATCCGCATGATGTTGGGATAAATTTTATGATAAAGTATCGGTTTCAGGCACTAATTTACCCATTGCCCATACTGCTCTAATCTTCAAATCTTCGTCCATTACGATAATATCGGCATCTTTCCCTTTTTGGAGCGAGCCTTTACGGTCGTATACACCCATAATGCGTGCCGGTGTTTCGGATACCATTCGTGCGGCGTCTGCCAGAGGTATATCGGCTTTCTGCACCATTGTACGTATCAGCCGGTCCATAGTAGCCACACTGCCGGCAAGGGCGGAGTGGTCCGCAAGCTTACAGACTCCGTCTTCAATGATGACACGCGGGTCGAAAGCTTCTTTGCTGTCGCTGGCCGCACATGCCAGGGCATCGGTGATGGCGCACATCCGTTCCACACCTTTTATCTTGTAGACCAGGCGCAGGATTGTGGGCGGTACATGGATACCGTCGGCTACAACTTCCACAGTCATGTCGTCCATGAGATAAATGCTCTCCACAGTGCCTTCGTATTTGTATTCACGGCGTTTGTGGAATCCGGGCATTGCATTATAGAAATGTGTAGCATGTGTGTATCCGGCTTCATAGGCTGTACGTATGTCCTCAAATTCGGCTTGTGTATGGGCTACCGAAGCCAAAATACCTTTTCCGGTGATATATTTTCCGAACTGCATGGCTCCGGGTAATTCGGGGGCAGCATCCCAACGCTTGATGCAGTGCCAGTTTTCTACGATAGGAATGTATTCGTTAGGGTCGGGATTCTTGATGTTCTCGGGCATCTGTCCGCCTGCCATCGCCATGTTCAGATAGTGGCCTTCGAGGTGCAGACCCAGTATAGGACTGTCTTTTTCCGCCATCATCTTCGTACAAGTCTCTGCCGCCTGTTCAATCATCGGTACGGTAGAAGAGGACAGAGTAGGGAATATGCTGGTAGTTCCGTATTTCATGTGGGTTTGGACCGCACCGCGGAAAGCGTCTTCGGTACATTCCATAAAATCGCGTCCGCCACCGCCATGTGCATGGATCTCTACACCGCCGGGCAGTACATACATTCCTTTTACATCAATCAGTTGTGCACCGATAACGGCGAGGTCGCAATTGGTTACTTCTAAAATTTTTCCGTCTCTGATGAGTACGGAACCGTCCTTGAGCCAACCTTGAGGGGTCAGAATACGTGCGTTGATAAGTTGAGTCAACATAGGATTTAGGGGTTAGTGTTAATAAATTAATTGTTTCAGTCGTCAGATATTATTTCAAAGGACAAAAATAACTACTTTTTAGGTAAGATGCACTCCATACATTTAGGTATTTCTATTAAATACTCTAAAATTTAATACGTAATGTTTAAAGAAATACCTGTTTAATATCTTTTAATCAGGATGATGGTAAGCGGGAACTTTATTTTCGTTATTTTGTTTTACTTATGATAAACTTAATAAAACGATGGATTATGAAAACATGGAAAGTAGAAGCGGCTATTATTGCCGTTGGTATGGTACTGCTGGGAGTGATAATTAAATGGGGTATAAATGATTTTATAGATAAAGAACGTATTGTCAGTGTAAAAGGGTTGGCTGAGATGGAAGTTCCTGCTGATAAGGTGATATGGCCCTTGATGTATAAAGATATAGGGAATGATCCGTCGCTGCTTTATGCCAATATGGAACAGAAAAACAAGGCAATTGTGAAATTTTTGGAAAGCAACGGCATTGCTAAGGAAGAAATCAGTATTGCCCCGCCGGAAGTGATAGATATGCAGGCCGAACGCTATGGAAATCGTGATATTGCTTATCGGTATAATGCTACATCAGTCATTACGGTTACTTCAAAAAATGTAGATAAGGTACGGAAACTGATGTCGGAACAGGCTGAACTGTTGAAACAGGGTATTGCCATCAGTGGAGGTGATTATCGCTATAATGTGGTGTATGAATTTACAGGCTTGAATGATGTGAAACCGCAAATGATAGAAGAAGCTACGAAAAATGCCCGTACCGCTGCCGAAAAGTTTGCAAAAGACTCAGACAGTAGCCTGGGTAAGATACGGAATGCTTCGCAGGGACAATTCTCCATATCGGACAGAGATGCCAATACGCCTTATATTAAAAGTATACGGGTAGTGACTACCGTGAATTACTATCTGAGACGATAGTGAATGAATCCGCATCTTTCCATGCCGGAAATTTGTTTCTGAATTCTTGTAGTGCGGAAAGTTCAAGAGTAGCCGTAGCTGTTCCTTCTTCATGGTCGGGCACTTGAATCTGCATTTCACCTTTGTATGAGTAGATTGCGCTGCCGCCGTTATAGGAGAAGCTATTACCGTCTTTACCGATACGGTTTACACCGCAAACGTAACTGATATTTTCCAATGCCCGTGCCTGTAAAAGTATGTCCCAGACTTTACGTCGGGGTACAGGCCAGTTGGCAACGTAAATCAGGAGGTCGTATTCATTGCCTGTATTCCGGCTCCATACCGGAAAGCGCAGGTCGTAGCAGACGAGTAGCAGTATATTCCAACCTCGATACGGAATTATGATACGACGGCTGCCTGCCGTGAAATTATCTGTCTCGTTGCCCATGCGGAACAGATGTCGTTTATCGTAAAAATAAGCTTCCCCTTCGGGAGTGAGGAAAAAGGCGCGGTTGTAATAGGTAGAGTTTTTGTAGGATAATGGATTGCTTTCAGATGAAACAAAATTCTCTTCACAAGCTATGTAGCTTCCGGCAATAGCTATCTGATATTCTGAAGCCCATTGGCGTAGTGTTGTAATTGTATTACCTGTTACCGGTTCTGCCAATGTGTCGGTGTTCATGCTGAAACCGGTAGAAAAGGTTTCCGGTAAAACAATAATCTCCGTCGCTCCGCGAAGAGCTTCCAGCTTTTCGCGAAGACGGCGAAGATTGTCTTGTTTATTCTCCCAAGCAATATCCATTTGTAGGATACTGACACGCAGTCGGTTCATTTTAGTAAACAGTTGCTATCGGTTGTCTTTTAATTTATTCCAACGGAGAAATTCTCAGGAATTTTTCCGCGAAAATCTTTAAAATAGAGCTTTATTTCATACATGTCCTTCTCAAAGTCTCCCGTTGGCATTATTGCCTTGGTGGAAGTTATAGTCTTGGTAGGATAATCTATACCGATAAGCATGATAGGAACTTGTGCTTTCAACGCAATGAAGTAAAAACCTTTTTTCCAGTTAGGGTTGGATTTGCGCGTACCTTCCGGAGTAATGGCTAAATGAAACAATTTGCTTCCGGCAAATCTGTTTGCCATCTGGTCTACCAAAGATGTGTTCCGGCTTCGGTCTACCGGTATGCCGCCGATAGCTCTGAATATCAATCCCAAAGGGAAAAAAAACCACTCTTTCTTCATCATAAAGCTGGTTTTTCGTCCGATGGCACCATAAAACAGTTTGCCGATAAACAAATCCCAGTTGGATGTATGTGGCGCTGCACAAATGACACATTTGTCATAGTTGGGCACTGTTACATTTGTTTTCCAACCTAACAGGCGATAATAGATAAAACTATATAGTCTTTTCTTCATTCTTATTATTTAAGTTTGCCGATAGCTTCAATGATTGAGTCTACTTTTGCATTAAAATCAGAACGGAATTTCTTGTAGTAACCTTTTACATTTCCCGGTTCGGTATGGCTGATACGGCTGATGAATTCATCTTGCATTTTCAGAATTTCACCCATTAGTTCATCAGCTTTCTTCTTGTCTGTTCCGGGTACATACAGACTGTTCATAAGGCATTCGGCGAATAATTCACCGGCGATATAATTGACGTTCTTTTTCAATGCTTTTCTACTTGCCATAATCTTTACTTTTTATGTGAATGAATAGTGTTATTTTCGGTAAAGATAGTGTTTTTCTTCATGAGTTGAGTGGAAAAATGAAAATTTATGTGTTTTTAATGAGAAATAGTTCGTGGAATAATTCTACATTTGTGGAGATTTTCTACAATGTGAGTGTGGAAAGCAGGTGGAATATTACTACTTATATATATGTTCATGTCTGATAACTAAACTATTATATAATAAAGAATACCCTTTGTCCTGCTTTGGCATTGCGTTTGCTTTGAAATGGGAAATAGGGTTAAATTAAATAAACAAACAAGCATGAGACTATTTTTTACAAAAAAAGAATTAAAGCTGAGAAAGAAACGGGTGATAATGATGATAGCCTGCATAACAGTGCTGCTTGCCGGTTATCTGATATTGACTTGGCCCAAGAAAATTCAGCCGGAATTACCTACTGTTATTGTAGAACCTGCCGAAGTGGGTGATGTGGAAATTTTTGGTGAGTATGTAGGTCGTATACGTGCACAACAGTTTGTGGAAGTCCGTGCACGTGTGGAAGGCTATTTGGAGAGTATGCTTTTTGCCGAAGGGACGTATATAACTAAAAACCAGGTTTTATTTGTTATCAATCAAGACCAATACCGTGCAAAGGCTGACAAGGCCCGTGCACAGTTAAAGAAAGATGAGGCGCAGGCGTTGAAAGCCAAACGGGATTTGGAACGTATTCGTCCTTTGTATGCACAGAATGCTGCCAGTCAGCTGGATTTGGATAATGCGCAGGCTGCTTATGAAACAGCCGAGGCTTCTGTTGCTATGAGCCAGGCCGATCTGGACCAGGCGGAATTGGAACTGGGGTATACCATTGTGCGTTCTCCGCTATCAGGGCATATCAGTGAAAGAAATGTGGACTTGGGAACATTGGTAGGTCCCGGGGCTAAATCATTGCTTGCTACCATAGTAAAAAGTGATACGGTATTGGTAGATTTCAGCATGACCGCATTGGACTATCTTAAAAGCAAAGAGCGCAATATAGAGATAGGCCGTCAGGATTCTACCCGCTCTTGGCAGCCTAATATCACGATTACTTTGGCTGATAATACTGTTTATCCTTACAAAGGTTATGTCGATTTTGCAGAACCGCAGGTTGACCCGCAAACTGGTACGTTCTCCGTTCGTGCCGAAATGCCTAATCCGAACAGAGTATTGCTGCCCGGACAGTTTACGAAAGTAAAACTGTTGTTGGACGTACGCGAAGGTGCTGTGGCAGTTCCTCAAAAGGCCGTTACCATTGAGAAAGGCGGTGCTTATATATATGTAATGCGCCGCGATTCGACAGTTGAAAAGCGTTTCATTGAATTAGGACCTGAGTTTGGTAACAATATGGTTGTTGAACGCGGACTGGCGGCAGGCGAGCAGGTAGTGACGGAAGGTTTCCATAAACTTACTCCGGGAATGAAAGTGCGTGCACGAGCAGCTGCTCCCAAAAAGGAAGATGAGCAGCCGGCAGATTCTTTGAATAAGAAAGCCGCTTCTGAGAATAAAGAAAAGGATAAGAATCTCTCAAAGTAAAATAACAGTATGAAAGTAAGTTTCTTTATAGACCGCCCTGTATTCTCGGCGGTGATATCGATTGTGATTGTAATTGTCGGTATCATCGGTCTGACTATGCTTCCGGTGGATCAATACCCACAGATAACACCGCCCGTTGTGAAAATCAGTGCATCCTATCCGGGGGCAAGTGCGCTGACTGTGTCACAAGCAGTGGCGACTCCTATCGAACAGGAAATAAACGGTACTCCGGGTATGTTGTACATGGAGTCCAACAGTTCCAATTCCGGTGGCTTTTCGGCAACCGTGACCTTTGATGTATCTGCCGATCCGGATTTGGCTGCCGTGGAAATTCAAAACCGTATAAAGCTGGCGGAAAGCCGTTTGCCTGCGGAAGTCATTCAGAATGGTATTTCGGTAGAAAAGCAGGCTCCCAGCCAGCTGATGACAATCTGTTTGACTTCCAATGATCCGAAATTCGACGAAATCTATCTGAGCAACTTTGCTACTATTAACGTACTCGACCTTTTACGCCGTATTCCCGGTGTGGGACGTGTGTCTAATATCGGTAGCCGTTACTATGCCATGCAAATCTGGGCCATGCCAGACAAACTGGCAAATTTCGGATTGACTGTTCAGGATTTGCAGAATGCTTTGAAAGACCAGAACCGCGAATCGGCTGCCGGTGTTTTGGGACAGCAGCCGGTGCAAGGTTTGGACATTACAATTCCTATTACAACGCAAGGTCGTTTGAGCTCGGCAAAGCAGTTTGAGGATATTGTGGTCCGTGCCAATGCCAATGGGTCTATTATTCGTCTTCGCGATGTGGCCAGAGTGTCACTTGAAGCTTCCTCATATAGTACGGAAAGTGGTATTAACGGTGAAAATGCGGCAGTTCTCGGCATTTATATGCTTCCGGGTGCCAATGCTATGGAAGTGGCGGACAACGTGAAGAAGGCAATGGAAGAAATCAGTGCGAACTTTCCTGAAGGAATGAGTTACGAGATACCTTTTGATATGACTACCTATATTTCGGAGTCTATCCACGAGGTGTATAAGACATTGTTCGAAGCATTGGTTCTTGTGGTATTGGTAGTGTTCCTTTCACTGCAAAGCTGGCGTGCTACTTTGATACCTGTTGTTGCAGTGCCTATTTCTTTGATCGGTACTTTCGGTTTCATGCTTATTTTCGGTTTCTCGCTGAATATATTGACATTGTTGGGATTGATTCTTGCTATCGGTATTGTCGTGGATGATGCTATTGTGGTAGTGGAGAATGTGGAACATCTGATGGAAACGGAAAAACTCTCTCCTTATGAAGCAACGAAAAAAGCAATGAACGGTTTGGCAAGTGCTTTGATTGCAACCTCATTGGTGCTCTGTGCCGTATTTGTTCCGGTAAGCTTCCTGAGCGGTATCACCGGACAATTATATCGTCAGTTTACTATTACCATTGCTGTATCGGTATTGCTTTCTACAGTTGTGGCACTGACGCTTAGTCCCGTGATGTGTTCGCTTATCCTGAAGCCCGACAGCGGAAAGAAAAAGAATATCGTGTTCCGTAAGATTAACGAATGGTTGAATATCAGTAATCATAAGTATATTGGTGTTATCAGCCGCGTTATCAAGCATCCCAGACGTTTGATGAGTGCATTCGGTATGGTATTGATAGCTATTTTCATCATTCACCGTCTGATTCCTACCAGTTTCTTGCCGGTGGAAGACCAGGGATACTTTAAAGTGGAGTTGGAACTGCCGGAAGGTTCTACTTTGGAACGTACCCGTATCGTGACCGATCGTGCCGTGCAGTATCTGGAGCAGAATCCGTATGTGGCTTATGTGCAGAATGTAACGGGTAGCAGTCCGCGTGTAGGAAGCAATCAGGCGCGCAGTGAGTTAACTGTTATATTGAAGCCCTGGGAGGAACGCAAAAATACCACTATCAATAAGATAATGGAGAAAGTGGAAAAGGATTTGAGGGAATACCCCGAATGTAGAGTCTATCTTTCTACTCCTCCTGTAATCCCGGGATTGGGAACATCCGGTGGCTTTGAAATGCAGCTTGAGGCACGTGGGGAAGCTACTTTTGAAAATCTGGTACAGGCAGCGGATACTTTGATGTATTATGCTCAGAAACGCAAGGAATTGACGGGGCTTTCTTCTTCTTTGCAGTCTGAGATTCCGCAACTCTATTTTGATGTAGACCGTGACAAGGTGAAGATGCTGGGAGTGCCGTTGGCAGATGTGTTCTCTACGATGAAAGCTTATACGGGTTCCGTATATGTGAATGACTTTAATATGTTCAATCGTATATATAAGGTATATATTCAGGCTGAAGCTCCGTATCGTGAGCACAAAGAGAATATTAATCTGTTCTTTGTAAAAGCAGCTAATGGTGCAATGGTTCCGTTAACCTCGTTGGGTAATGCATCCTATACAACCGGTCCGGGTAGTATTAAACGTTTCAATATGTTTACTACTGCAGTTATTCTCGGTTCGGCGGCACAGGGGTACAGTTCCGGCCAGGCTATGGAGATTATGGAACAGATAGCGCGCGAACATTTACCGGATAATATAGGTGTTGAGTGGAGCGGACTTTCTTATCAGGAGAAGAAAGCCGGTGGGCAGACCGGACTGGTGCTGACGTTGGTATTCCTCTTCGTATTCCTGTTCCTGGCAGCACAATACGAAAGCTGGACTGTGCCTATTGCTGTATTGCTTTCGTTGCCGGTAGCTGCATTGGGAGCTTATTTGGGCGTTGCTGTATGTGGCTTGGAAAATGATATTTATTTCCAGATTGGCTTGGTAATGTTGGTGGGACTTGCAGCAAAAAATGCTATCCTTATCGTTGAGTTTGCCAAAGTACAGGTGGATAATGGAGGAGATTTGGTGCAGTCGGCCATTCATGCCGCCCAACTCCGTTTCCGTCCTATATTGATGACTTCACTTGCCTTTGTATTGGGTATGCTTCCTATGGTTCTTGCAAGCGGACCGGGATCTGCAAGCCGTCAGGCAATAGGTACGGGAGTTTTCTTTGGAATGATTTTTGCCATTGTATTCGGCATTGTGCTTGTGCCTTTCTTCTTTGTTTTGATTTATAAGGCAAAGGAAAAAGTGCAACACAAAATCAAAAAAGATTGATGATAACATTGTAAATGAATTCTGATTACACACTTATGAAAAAAAAGAATATATATATACTTCTGTTGCTCGCCCCGGTTCTTTTTGCATCGTGCAAGGTAGGCAAAAGCTATGTCCGTCCCGAAATGGCATTGCCCGACAGTTTGATGCAACAGCAGGACAGCATCAGCATTGCCGATGAGCAGTGGCAGGCTGTTTATACAGACAATACTTTGCGTAATCTGATAGCACGCGCATTGGAGTATAATAAAGATATGCTCGTTGCGGCCGCTCGCGTGAAAGAAATGGCGGCCCAGAAACGTATCAGCGTAGCTAATCTACTTCCTCAGTTAAATGGAAAAATAGAGGCAGAGCGTGAAGTTGAAAACTATGGCGGACATAGCCGCGATGTGGGTAACAGCTATGAAGCAAAGGCTCTTTTGTCGTGGGAACTTGACCTTTGGGGAAATCTGCGTTGGAAAAAAGTAGCTGCCGTAGCCGATTATCTGCAAAGTGTAGAATCACAGCGTGCCTTGCGTATGACAATTGTTGCGGAAGTGGCGCAGGCATATTACGAGCTGGTAGCACTCGATACAGAATTGGAAATTGTCCGTCAGACACAAAAGGCTCGTGAAGAAGGTGTGCGTCTTGCAAGAATCCGTTTTGAAGGCGGGCTTACTTCGGAGACATCTTATCAGCAGGCGCAAGTAGAGTTGGCGCGTACAGCTACGCTTGTTCCGGATCTGGAACGTAAGATTTCCATTAAGGAGAATGACATAGCTTTTCTTGCCGGTGAATTTCCTACACGTATAGAGCGCAGCCGTTTTTTGGAGGAGTTGGATGTGCCGGAGTCTTTACCTGTAGGATTGCCGTCCGGCTTATTGGAACGTCGTCCTGACATTCGTGCTGCGGAGCAGCAGCTTATAGCTGAACATGCTCGTGTGAAAGTGGCCTATACCAATATGTTCCCTCGGTTGTCGCTGACTGGTCAGTTTGGATTGGAGAGTGATGTCTTGTCAAACTTCCTTCAGTCGCCTTATTCATTGTTGAACGGAGCAGTATTGACTCCGCTTTTCAATTGGGGTAAGAACCGGGCTGCTCTAAAGGCACAGAAAGCTTCGTTTGAGGCGGAAGTTCATAGCTATGAGAAAACGGTGCTGAATGCTTTTAAAGAGGCTAAGAACGCAATTGTGGACTTCAACAAAATAAAGGAAGTGTATCAGTTGCGTCTCAAATTGGAACGTTCAGCCAAAACGTACGTGGATTTAGCGCAGTTGCAATATATTAATGGTGTTATTAATTATATGGACGTGCTTGATGCCCAGCGTGGATATTTCGATGCCCAGATTGGTGTCAGCAATGCAATCCGTGACGAACTGATAGCAGTGGTAAATGTTTATAAGGCTTTGGGTGGAGGCTGGCAGATAGAGAAATAAACCGTAAAGCTGTTTACGATAGAAATCAAGAGTGCTCTTACTGGTTGCGGGAGTACTCTTGTTTTTTTAACGGGTATGTAAGATTTCGTTTTTGGAAAATACCTGTCATATTATAAATATCCGTAACTTTAACCGTGGGATTTATTCGAACTGATATTAGGTTAAAACACAAAAGAAGTATGATTGATGCTACTCAAAACCTTATTTTGATTAATGGAGAAAATAAGACCTTGCAAATAGAAGAAATAGGTCGGGATGATGCTGGTCGCTTTAATGTGAAGTATCGCGGTTCTTCTAAGGTATATAGATATGGCAGTGAGAAAGTTGTATGGCTGACGTGCTCTAAACAAATTGACATCGCTCATAACCGAATATTCATTCGTCAGCGCAGAGTGTACGATTTAAAAGGAGTATTTTCTTTTGAATATAGGGGTAGTACTTATTGGTATGTAGTTTACACTTCCAATTACTCACAGTATCTCTTGGATGAAGAATTGATAATCAGGACTTCATGTTTGAGTGATGGTAAATCGCAAAGTGTATTTGAATATTTGAAGGCGGTGGCATCTACTAATATTCTCGGTAAAGAGGAAGAAAAAGATAATATCGGATTGCTTTCCAAACTTTATGAAAAGATTGATTTTATTGATGATAGCAGAGCTATTGCTCCATATTTAAATCCAAAGAAAGCATTGAAGAAGGATAAGAGCGGTCGGCTTATATACCCTTTTGGATGCAATGCCAGTCAGAAACGAGCTGTAGTTTGTGCTTTTGAACATCAGATCAGTATCATTCAAGGTCCGCCGGGAACGGGAAAGACACAAACTATCCTCAATATTATAGCTAATATTATACGTAAAGGAAAGACTGTTTTAGTCGTTTCAAACAACAATTCAGCGACGACCAATGTTCTTGAGAAGCTGGATAAGGCGGGACTTGGCTTTATAGTGGCACCATTGGGCAGGAAAGGAAATAAAGAGGCGTTTATAGGTAATCAGCCTGCTATACCCGATGAACTTCAAGACTGGGAGTGTAATGTAGAGGAAAAACTCCAGAAAGAGGAAGAGGCGGAAAATCTTTTGAAGAAGCTTGACAGGATTTTTGCAGTACAAGAGGAGTTGGCTTTGTCCAAACAAGAGCTTCAAGCTGTAGAGTTAGAGTATAATCATTTCAAACGGGATCAAATATTTGAAATTACTTCTTTCAATAGTGCTAACTATCTATCTTCCACGCGTCTTTTAAATTTGTGGTTACAGTTTCAGGCATATGCAGAGAAGGATGTCATTGTTCCCAAAGAATGGTGGAATAAGTGTTTGGCGGCTCTTCAATGGTGGTGGATGAATTTGATAGGACGATATGTATTAAAACTGAACTCTAAGTTTGATAAGCATAATCTATCTGCTATTATTACGGAACTGCAAACTTTGTATTACCATCGAAAGATTGAGGAATTAAACGAACGGATAACGAACTTGCAAGCCGAATTGAAAACCTATAATGCCAAGACTGAACTGAACAGATTAACGGAAGTATCTATGCAGCTATTCAAAGCATCCTTGTTTAAGAAATACGGCAAGGAAAAGCGTAAGTTTTTTTCTTCTGTCAGGGATTTGCAAATAGATTACCAGAGTGTACTGGAGCAATATCCGGTAGTGCTGAGTACTACATTCTCTTCACGTATTTGTTTGTCCGATCAAGCAGAATTCGACTATCTGATTATGGATGAGGCATCGCAAGTTTCTATTGAAACGGGTGCTTTGGCGCTGACATGTGCAAAAAATGTTGTTATTGTGGGAGATACTTTGCAGTTGCCCAATATAGTGACAGGCGAGGATAAAAAAAAGCTTGATGCTATTGTCGCGGAATTCGATATCCCTTCCGGTTATGATTGTGCCGGAAACAGCTTTTTACAGTCGGTATGTACTCTTTTGCCCGATGCCCCGCAAACATTGCTTCGGGAACATTACCGTTGCCATCCTCGTATTATTGACTTTTGTAATCGTAAGTTTTATAGCGGTGGTTTGCTTATTATGACCGAGGATGATGGAAAACCTGATACATTGTGCGCAATCAAGACAGTGCCGGGACATCATGCTCGTAAACACTATAATCAGCGGGAAATTGATGTAATTCGTGATGAAGTGATAGCTCATTTACCCGAACAGACGGATATTGGAATTATCACTCCTTATAATGTTCAAGTTGATGAATTGTCTCGGCAATTACCTGCAATAGAATCTGCTACTGTTCATAAGTTTCAAGGACGGGAGAAAGATACTATTATTATGAGTGTGGTGGATGATCAGATAACCGAATTCAGCGATGATCCGAACCTGCTGAATGTTGCCATATCAAGGGCCAAAAAGCGGTTCTGTCTGGTTGTCTCGGGTAACGAACAGCTTTTGAAGGGTAATATCAGTGAATTGTTGTCTTATATTGAATATAATAACTTCACAGTCAGTGAGAGTAGGATACATTCTATTTTTGATTATTTGTATAGTCAATATACCCGTCAACGTTTGGCTTTTATTCAGGCACATCCGAAAATATCTGAGTATGATTCGGAAAACATTACTTTTGCTTTTATACAAACAGTTTTAAAAAAATATCGGGAGTTTCATCATTTGGGAGTATTATGTCATATTCCTTTACGTCATCTCATCAAAGATACTATCCTTTTAAATGAGGATGAACGGGCATATGCTGCTAATTATAATACTCACGTGGATTTTCTTATAATTAACCATGTCAGCAAGAAACCAATATTGGTAGTGGAGACGGATGGCTATTCTTATCATAATGAGAAAACACAGCAGTATCAACGAGATATAAAGAAAGATCATATTCTTACATTATATGAGATTCCTATTTTGCGGCTTTCGACCGTGGGGAGCGGCGAAGAAGAAAAATTGATGAAAGCGCTTCAAGAGATATAAGTGATATTCTCTCTTGTTTTGTTTTAGCGCTCACTTTTAATTATTTCCCTTTTCAGTTTGCATTTCTTGCGGAAAAGAGCGAAATTTGCGACGCTTTTAAACGAAACTTTATTAACACCTTTAAATATTTAAGAGAAATGACTAAAAGTGCATTGCAAATTGCAAGGGCTGCCTATCAGCCCAAACTTCCGAAAGGGCTGACAGGTACTGTAAAAGCAGTGGCCGGCGCAGCTACCCAGTCGGTTGCCGATCAGGAAGAAATCAAGAAATTGTTTCCCAATACTTATGGGATGCCTTTGATTAAGTTCGAAAATACCGATGAGACCGTTGATTTCCCTGCTATGAATGTGGGTGTAATTCTTTCCGGTGGTCAGGCTCCCGGTGGTCACAATGTGATATCCGGTATTTTTGACGGTATTAAAAAGTTGAACAAAGATAGTAAACTGTACGGTTTCATTCTTGGCCCCGGTGGTTTGGTAGACCATAACTATATGGAACTGACTGCCGATATTATCGATGAATATCGTAATACCGGTGGTTTCGATATCATAGGTTCAGGCCGTACCAAATTGGAGAAAGAGGAACAGTTTGAAAAAGGACTGGAAATCTTGAAAGAATTGAATATCAAAGCGCTGGTCATTATCGGTGGTGACGATTCTAATACAAATGCCTGCGTATTGGCTGAGTATTATGCTGCGAAGAATTGCGGTGTACAGGTTATCGGGTGTCCGAAAACTATTGATGGTGACTTGAAGAACGAAATGATTGAAACTTCTTTCGGATTCGATACAGCTTGCAAAACGTATGCCGAAGTAATCGGTAATATCCAGCGCGACTGTAACTCGGCACGTAAGTACTGGCATTTCATAAAACTGATGGGACGTTCCGCTTCACATATCGCTTTGGAATGTGCATTGCAGGTACAGCCTAATATCTGCATTATCTCCGAAGAAGTTGAAGCTAAGGATATGTCTTTGGATGATATCGTAACGGGTATCGCTCAGGTGGTGGCTAATCGTGCCGCACAGGGCAATAACTTCGGTACGGTTCTTATCCCCGAGGGCTTGGTTGAGTTCATCCCTGCTATGAAACGTCTTATCGCTGAGTTGAATGATTTCCTGGCTGCCAATGCAGAGGAATTCTCTCAGATTAAGAAATCACACCAACGCGACTATATCATCCGCAAACTTTCTCCGGAAAATGCCGCTATCTATGCCAGTCTTCCCGAAGGTGTAGCGCGTCAGTTGTCATTGGACCGCGACCCGCACGGAAACGTACAGGTATCTCTCATTGAAACGGAGAAACTGTTGTCCGAAATGGTAGCTGCCAAATTGGCTCAGTGGAAAGAAGAAGGTAAATATGTAGGTAAGTTCGCTGCACAGCATCACTTCTTCGGTTATGAAGGACGTTGCGCTGCTCCGTCTAATTTCGATGCTGACTACTGCTACTCTTTGGGTTATGCGGCATCTGCGCTGATTGCTAACGGTAAGACCGGTTACATGTCTTCCGTACGTAATACTACAGCTCCTGCCGAAGAGTGGATTGCAGGTGGTGTACCTATTACAATGATGATGAATATGGAACGTCGTCACGGCGAAATGAAACCGGTTATCCAGAAAGCTTTGGTAAGACTGGACGGTGCTCCTTTCAAGGCATTTGCCGCTCAGCGTGAGCGTTGGGCTGTGGAAACAGACTATGTTTATCCGGGTCCTATCCAATACTTCGGTCCTGCCGAAGTTTGCGACCAGCCTACCAAGACTTTGCAACTGGAACAAGGTAGATAAAATCTTATAGCCAATTGCTGCATTTGCAGTAATTGGCTATGTAGAACACAAATTACACAAGAGTTGCGCAAATCCGAATTTGTGTAATCTGTGTAGTTTGTGTTTTATTTTTGATAGATATTTGTTACTTCAATATACTTGAATGCCTTCTAAAAACAGTACAGTTTCCCGGCGCAAACCTGTATCCCGTCGTACTTCTTCTCGAAAAAAGAAGCAGACGGTGTCTCGTCCCATGCCTGTATGGTTGCGTAATTTATTGGCATTTTGTATTATAGCGATATTTTCAGCAGGATTCTATTGGTTCTTTATCCGTCCTTATGCTTATCGTTGGAAACCTTGTTATGGTTTAAAAGGCTACGGCGTATGCATGCCTTGCAACTATGAGGTGCATGGCATTGATATTTCCCACTATCAGGGTATTATAGATTGGGATAAGCTCCTTCATAATAAAGAAGCGAAATTTCCCATACATTTTATCTTTATGAAAGCTACCGAAGGGGGCGATTATGGCGATGAAACTTTTGTAGAAAATTTCAGTCAGGCACGGAAATACGGTTTTATCCGAGGAGCTTATCATTATTTCCTACCCAAGACAGATGCGCATAAGCAGGCTGATTTTTTTATTAGTACGGTACACTTGTCAAAAGGAGACCTTCCCCCCGTTCTTGATGTGGAAACTACGGGTAAGAGATCTCCTCAGGAACTGAAATCTGCCGTTAAAACCTGGCTTGACAGAGTGGAGGCGCATTACGGCGTAAAACCGATTCTTTACACTTCCTATAAATTTAAGAAACGTTATCTCAACGACTCCATATTCAACGCTTATCCTTACTGGATAGCCCATTATTACGTTGATTCCGTGAAGTATGAGGGCAAATGGCATTTTTGGCAACATACCGATGTAGGTAATGTCCCCGGCATTGAAGAAGAAGTCGATCTGAATGTTTTTAACGGCACGTTGGAAGAATTGGTTGGTATGACCCTGCAATAGCTTGCTTTCCGTTTTCTTCCTTTTATCGTTGTGTCATAATACAAACTTCACTGCGGCCCAACGGTTTTTTTCCTTATGATGTACGAAGCGCAGTCCGTTATGCTCCGCTTCGGCCTGTATTACAGGAATATCATCTACATAAAAACCGCTCATATATAGTTCCGACCCCGGATGCATGCAACTTACATATCGTTTCATGTCGTTCAGCAGGATGTTACGGTTGATGTTGGCTATGATTACATCAAAAGGTCCTTGGTCTTTCAATAGAGAAGCGTCTCCTTGAAAAACGGATATACGGTCTACTCCATTTAGCTCTATGTTTTCAAGAGAGTTGCGTACGCACCATTCATCTATATCGACGGCTGTACAGGGCGCAGCACCGCGCATACGTGCCAATATGGCGAGAATGGATGTTCCGCATCCCATATCAAGCAAAGATTTGCCTTGGAGATCGTTATCCAGCAATTCACCGATAATGAGACTGGTCGTTTCGTGGTGTCCTGTACCGAATGCCATTTGAGGGTTGATGACTATATCGTATTCAGCTTGAGGGATGTCGCGATGGAATGTGCTGTGGATGACACAGCGGTCGCCAATGATAATGGGCTGGAAGAAATTCTTTTCCCATTCTTCATTCCAGTCTTTGTCTTCCGCTTCTTGGTAAGCATATTCTACCTGTGTATCAGGTAAGGGAAAATCGGCAAGAGCTTCTTTGAGGACAGTTTCATTATATAAATCTTTTTGAATGTAGGCGGCAATCCCGTCTGTTTGCTCTACAAAACTCTCAAAACCGGCTTCACCCAGCACTGCCGATAAGACATCGTTGACAATTTCCGTGCAGGGAGTGGTATGAAATGTAAATTCTAAATATTTCATTGGAATATAATTGTTTGTTAAATGCAAAAGGCAGGTATAGGAGAAAATCCTATTTCTGCGTATATTTGTTTTGGATACAAAGATAGGTGCATTTAGGGAAATCCCTATAAATCTTTGGGGAAAATCTTCTGTATAGAGTAAATCCCTGCGTTATCTTTGTGGTGTGAAAAAGTATGGAATTGTAAACCCATAAACCAAATAAATATGAAAAAGATTGTTTTTTTATCGCTTTTTGCATTGTGTCTTCCGTGGGCACTTTCAGCTCAAAGTGTAGATGACGACCTTTACTACGTTCCTTCCAAGAAAAAAGAGGAAAAGACGGAGAAGAAAAAAACTCCGGCTGCCGATGCGGTTGTAGTAAAGACAAATGCTCCGACTACGGTTTATGCGTCGTCGGGCAATACGACCATTGTAGTGAAAGACCGTAAAGGGAATATTCGTGATGTAGACGAGTATAATCGTCGGTATGACTCTAAAGACTATGACTTTTCACAAGAGAATGATACGCTTTATATAGACGAAAAAGAAGACGATGGCCTGGATGGAGAATGGGTGAACGGTTTTGACGGTTCGGAAGATGATTATGAATATGCCACGCGCATTATCCGTTTCCGCAATCCACGCTATGCCATCAGTATCAGCAGCCCGCTTTACTGGGATGTAGTTTATGGTCTGAATCCATGGGACTGGAATGTATATACGGACGGATTGTACGCATATGCATTTCCTACTTTCACCAACCGTTTGTGGTGGGATTGGCGCTATAACTCTTTCGGTTGGGGCGGCTATCCCTATTATGGCTGGGGTTGGAACAGTTGGTATGGTCCGGGCTGGGGCTTTGGCTGGAGCGTAAGCTGGGGCGGCTGGTATGGAGGCGGCTGGTGGGGACATCACCACTATCATCATCACTGTTATCCCGGTGGCGGTTATTGGCCGCGTAATACATATACCTATCGCCGTTCTTCGGGAGCAAGCAGTTATAGAAATTCTTCTTCTACGGTTCGCAGGACCGGTTCGGCTGCCCGTTCAGGTGTGTCATCCTATAGAAGAGACGGACAAAGCGGTACGACCACCAGACGCGTGGTAGGTACACGTCCGTCGGGTACACGCAGTGGGGTAACTACCCGTACAGATGCCGCCTCTACCCGGCGCAGGGTATATACCCGTCCAAGCAGTACGCGGGTAGGTTCTTCAGCTTCAGGAGTGCAGGGAAGTAGTAGCCGTGTACATGCTACAGGTGTAAGACGTTCCGCAGCCGGAAGTCCTTCTACTTACAACAGGGGCAGTTCTGCATCGTCAACACGCAATTATTCAACCGGTAACAGTAGTAGCCGTCGCTCTTATACGCCTGTGCAAAACAACTCTTCCACCCGTAGTTATTCTTCGGGAGGCGGTAGCAGTTCACGCAGTTATTCCGGCGGTGCTACCCGTTCGTCAGGTGGTGGTTCTTCAAGAAGAAGATAGGTATAGTATTCAATAGAAAAAGATGAGTAGGATATGAAAAAAATTATAACTTTAGCTGTTTTGGGGATGTTGGGTGCAGTTCCGGTAAGTGCACAGACCGTGTACGATGCAGCCAACATCGCAAACAAGGATTTAAATGGTACAGCACGCTTTGTAAGTATGGGCGGGGCTATGGGTGCGTTGGGCGGAGATATTTCCACTATTGCTACAAACCCTGCCGGTATAGGTATTTATCGCAGTAATGATGCAATGCTGTCATTCAGTCTTTCTTCTTATGGTACTGAAAGTAATTATATGGGAAGTAAGATGAATGCAGACAAGATGAAAACCTCATTTGATAATGCCGGTTTTGTTATTTCTTCAAAGATAGGCAATGCTACGGCTTTGCGTTATGTGAATTTCGGCTTTAATTATCATAAGGCGAAGTCTTTTTATAAGAATATGTCGATGGGAGGTAATTTAGGCGATTATACGCAAACGGATTATATGGCGGCACAAGCCGGAGGAATAAAGGACTGGTCGGGCAATATTTATACAGATCCGGAAGTAGGATGGCTATCCGCATTGGGATATGACAGTTATCTGATAACCGACTTTATTGCCCACAACGGACAGGGAGATGTCCCTTCCGGTTACGTTCCCTATATGAAAAACGGGACTCAGGTAAAGAATCTGAACGGTGATTTAATGTATATCACTCCGGGTGAATATGGAGGAATGTTTTTAGGAGGAAATGGCAATTTCCGGTCGGAAGAGCGTGGCGGAATTGAACAATATGATTTCAATATTTCATTCAATATTAATGACCGGGTATATTTAGGCGTAACTGTGGGGGCTTATGCCATAGATTACAATAAATATACTTTTTATAGTGAAGACTATTTGGATAATGCCGGAAATAGCATCGGGCAGAATTATAACCTGCAGAGCTGGAACAAGATACACGGTTCGGGTTTTGATGTGAAATTCGGAGCCATCGTGCGTCCTTTCGAATATTCCCCTTTGAGGATTGGATTAGCCATTCATACACCGACCTATTATAATTTGGATTATAAGACAAATGCCCGCCTGGAGTCGAATGTCTTGAATGATTTGGATATAGCTAACGAGTCGGGTATAGGAAGCGGTGTGATCGGTCAATATACTGTGGATACTTATGATATAATGAATGGAGACATGGTGCGTCAATTCCACTTGCAGACACCATGGACGTATAATGTAAGTTTGGGATATACTGTAGGTTCCAGTTTGGCTTTAGGGGCAGAGTATGAATATCAGGACTATTCGTCCATGAAATTCAAGGACCAGGAAGGCTATTCCGATACATTTGGGTACGAAAACAGTACTACTTCTATGATGAAAGGGGTGAGCACCATTCGTTTGGGAGCCGAATATAAAGTGATTCCTCAGTTTGCTTTGCGTGCAGGATACAATTATACCTCTGCCATTTTCAATAGTGATGCATATAAGGATTTGCCTTATAACTCAATTCAGACGGATACGGATTTTGCAAATACCAAAGCTTTGAGTAACTATACAGTGGGGCTCGGTTACAGAGGGTCTATGTTTTATGCTGATTTGGCATATAAGTTTTCTTCATATAAGGAAGATTTCTATCCGTTCATTAACGCCTATGAAGATGGAGGCCAGTTAGTGATTGGCTCTCCTGAAGCAACGAAAGTAAAAAATACCCGAAGCCAGGTGCTGCTGACCTTAGGTTTACGTTTTTAAGGGGAAGTGATTCCCCGTTACCGATAAAAAAAGACTTGCAGAAATTTCTTCTGCAAGTCTTTTTTATATTCTACCGTATTGTTTCGGATTATTTCTTGAAATAGCGGTTGTACAGACCTTCGAAACCTTTACCGTGACGAGCTTCGTCTTTAGCCATTTCATGAACTGTGTCATGGATAGCATCCAGATTCAATGCTTTGGCACGTGTAGCGATACGCTTCTTGTCTTCGCAAGCGCCTGATTCTGCATTCATTCTCTTTTCAAGGTTAGTCTTGGTATCCCATACGCAGTCACCCAGCAATTCAGCAAATTTTGCAGCGTGTTCTGCTTCTTCCCATGCGTAACGCTTGAAAGCTTCAGCTACTTCAGGATAGCCTTCGCGGTCTGCCTGGCGGCTCATTGCAAGGTACATACCTACTTCCGTGCATTCGCCCATGAAGTGGTTGTTCAAATCCTTAATCATTTCGTCATCGCAACCTTTGGCTACGCCAATAACATGTTCGTCAGCAAAAACCAACGGACCGCCTGCCTGTGCTTCTTCTACTTCAACGAATTTGCTTGCAGGAGCTTTACACAAAGGACATTTCTCAGGAGCTGCGTCTCCTTCATATACGTAACCGCAGACAGTACATCTAAACTTTTTCATTTTACTTCAGATTTTAATTAGTTGAATTAGTTATTCGTTATTTTGGTTAAATATTCATTTCCCAGACAACTTTTGCAGATACCTTTATAGTAATAATGGACTTCTTGCACTTCGTGTCCGTTCATATCCATTTCTTCTACCTGTTTAATGTTGGCATTGCATTCCAAATCATATATTTTTCCGCAATGTTTGCATAAGAAATGGGCATGAGGAGTGGTATCTGCATCATAGCAGGTATTCCGTTCGTCAATTGTCAATGTCTGTGCAGCACCTTGTTCACTAAGTAATTTTAAAGTGTTGTAAACAGTTGTTTTAGACAATGTGGGAATGGAAGGGGCAAGTGCCGTATAAATTTCATCCACCGTGGGATGTGTACGATGCTCCATCAGATAAGTCATAATGGCTATGCGCTGTACCGAGGGCTTAATGTTATGATTTTGCAATCGTTTTACTACATCCATATCATCTGCAATTCAAACTTGTAATAATTACATTTTTAATTCTCTTGCAAAGATAGGCACTTCTTTTGTTTATCCAAAAGATTTTAGATATTTTTTATCAGAAAGTGCGGCTATGTAAAGTGAAAAGGCTGATTCTTTTGTGTTTATTGATAAATTGCCGTATTTTTGCACCCTAATATTAATAGGATTCATATATGAATTACGGATATGTTAAAGTGGCGGCATCTGTACCCCGTGTTAGAGTGGCGGACTGTAAGTTCAATGCCGGACAGATTGAAAAAGAGATAATCATTGCCGATGGGAAAGGAGTGCAGATAATCGCCTTTCCGGAGTTGTGCATTACCGGATATACCTGTGGTGACCTTTTTGCCCAGCAACTTCTGCTTGAAGAGGCTGAAATGGGGCTGATGCAGATTTTGAACAATACCCGTCAGATGGATATTATATCCATTCTCGGTATGCCCGTGCCTTTGAACGGTGTACTGCTGAATACTGCGGTGGTTATACAGAAAGGTAAGATATTGGGAGTTGTTCCTAAAACTTATCTTCCGAATTATAAAGAGTTTTACGAAAAGCGCTGGTTTACTTCTGCGTGTGAAGTTTCGGAAACGACAGCCCGTTTGTGCGGGCAAATAGTCCCCATGGGGCGGAATCTGCTTTTCGAGACGGCGGATACAACCTTTGGAATTGAAATCTGCGAGGATTTATGGGCTCCGATTCCGCCGAGTTCTTCTTTGGCATTGCAAGGAGCGGAAATTCTTTTCAACCTTTCGGCAGACAATGAAGGGATAGGCAAGCATGCTTACTTGCGTTCGCTTATCAGCCAGCAGTCGGCACGTTGTATCGCAGGGTATGTATTCAGTTCATGCGGTTTTGGCGAGTCTACTACAGACGTGGTGTTTGCAGGTAACGGATTAATTTACGAGAACGGTACGTTGCTGGTAGGCAGCGAGCGTTTCTCGTTCGAGGAACAGGTCGTTATCAGTGAGATTGACGTGGAGCATATACGTACGGAACGCCGGGTGAACACTACATTTGCAGCCTGTCGCGCCAATTGTGCACCGGAAGTGCCGGTGCGTGTCTCTACGGAATATGTCAATTCCAAAGATTTGAATCTGACCCGTGTTTTCGATCCGCATCCGTTTGTTCCTCAAGGAGCAGCGTTGGACGAGCGTTGTGAGGAGATATTCTCCATACAGGTGTCGGGATTGGCGCAACGTTTGCTGCATACCAATGCCAAGAGTGCGGTGGTAGGCATATCCGGTGGTCTGGATTCCACACTGGCATTGCTGGTTTGTGTGAAAACATTCGATAAACTGGGTTGGAACCGTAAAGGAATTATCGGCGTGACTATGCCGGGATTCGGTACTACCGACCGCACCCATACCAATGCGGTGGACTTAATGGTATCATTAGGCGTAACCATGCGCGAGGTCAGCATAAAGGATGCCTGCATCCAGCACTTCAAAGATATAGACCATGATATCAACGTACACGATGTGGTGTATGAAAATTCACAGGCGCGTGAGCGTACGCAGATATTGATGGATATTGCCAACCAGACCTGGGGGATGGTAGTTGGCACGGGCGACCTCTCGGAACTTGCCTTAGGCTGGGCTACGTACAACGGCGACCATATGTCTATGTACGGTGTTAACGGAAGTATCCCCAAAACATTGGTGAAACATTTGGTGAAGTGGGTGGCGGAGAATGACATCGATGAGACATCGCGGGCCACATTATTGGATATTGTGGACACCCCTATCAGTCCGGAACTCATACCGGCGGATGAAAACGGAAATATCAGGCAGATTACAGAAGACCTTGTAGGGCCGTACGAACTGCATGATTTTTTCTTATATTATTTTCTTCGTTGCGGTTTCCGTCCTTCCAAGATTTTCTTCCTTGCTGCGCGTACGTTTAAAGATGTTTATGATGAAGAAACTATAAAGAAGTGGTTGCAGACTTTTTGCCGTCGCTTCTTTAACCAGCAGTTCAAGCGTTCCTGTTTGCCCGATGGCCCTAAGGTAGGAAGTATTTCTATCAGTCCGCGCGGTGACTGGCGGATGCCGAGCGATGCTTCTTCAGAAATGTGGCTGAAGGAAGTTGAAAAGATTTGAGAATTAAGCATTGAAAGCTAAAAGGTCGTGTCAAAAAGAAATTATCAGGTTCTTTTTGACACGACCTTTTAGCTTTCAGCGTTTAACTTTTTAGTAGTATCTCTTATATATTTTCCGGTACTCTTTTCCTTTTTTGAATCTTTTCAGCCAGGTATTCAGGCTGTCCAAGAGTACGGGAGACTGCTTGCTCACTCCCCATGAGTAGAATTGGGTGAAGCTGATAGCCGTATTTATGTCTATCTGCGGCAGACTGTCGGCTGCTGCGCGAGCGATGCTTTCTTCGCATACGGCATAATCGATATCGCCATGTGCTACAAGGGCGATAAGTTGTTCGGAACCATACTTTTCTACTTCCTTAATATATATGGTATCACCGATTTCGTTTCCTAAATTACGGATGCGCAGGATGGAAGGCGACCCTTCTACCACATTCAGCGTCTTTCCCGCTAAGTCCAATTGGCTTTTGATAAACAGGGAATCGTCGGGAGAGTCTGTTTTCCGTTGTACCAATACCTGCCTGTTCAGAACAATCGGAGAGGTCAGAAGCAAGGAGTCCTTTAATTCGCTGGTTGCTAAAATTCCATAGGCTATGACATCGAACCTGCCGTTTGCCAGACCTTCCAAACGTTCGTTAAAACTCATTTCGGGAGTAATGGCTACCTGCAGACCGTGATCACGGGCAAAAGCCTCTATTAATTCGTAATGAAATCCGGACAGGGTGTCTCCGTCCACATAAAAGCTGATGGAGTTATATTCCGTAGCGGCATGGAGCGTACCGTCTGCTGCTATTTCGGCATAATCGCGCGGATGTCCTTTACGGATTTCCTTTTTGGGCAATATAAATGTGGCAACGAGTGCGGCTATTGCCCCCAGGATGATATATTTTGATAATTTACTCTTTTTCATAGTTTTGAAAGACGGCATTAGTCGTAGAAATTCCATGAAATGCCAATCTTGAACAGGCGCGGGTTTATAGGGTAGTGCGGCACAAGGAAATAATTGCCTTTACCCATTCCTGCATTAACGTGATACATCATGGCAAAGATGCGTGTCCGCTTCAGATGCAGATTGGCGTATACGTTTACAATCGGATAGCCGCCAATCTCCACCTGGTCATCTGCTGCTTGAAGATGGAACTGCTGAATGGCAGGGGTATAGGCAGGCGCATTGTATTTGGTAAAATACCGCACATCCGCACCAAGTTGTACAGTCAGCACTTTCTTGGCTATTTTGGCAAGCAGATACAGATTGTGATATAGCGAGAGCTGCGGCAAGGGCAATACCGTTTCATTGCTTGATTTCTGCCAGGTTACTTCGTTGTCCAGATGCAGGATGCCTAAGCGGAAATCCTGTTTCAGTGTAGCGGAGAGCACCTGTATATTACCGCTTTCCTGAGCGGGCATGGCATTCTGGTTGAAATAGGTGTAGTTCTTTATGTTCTCTACGCCGGCACGCAGATTGGTTTTCCAGCGGCTGATGTTCAGCTCGCCTTCCACGCGTGTACGGAACTCCTTGTCCATGTTTTCATTGTCCCAGTAGTAATGGTTGGAGTGATAATGACGCATATAGAAAGAGGGCAGCGTGTTGCTTACATAACCTCGTGCATAGAAGTTCACGGTATCCTTCCAGAGGCGGAAGTTCAAGTCGAGGTCAGCATTGACGCGGAACTGTCCGAGTGCCTTGTCCATGATGCCCACTTCACCGTTTACGTTGTAATGCAGCGTTTTACCCTGCCGTTTGGCCAGTTCGCCGCCAACGAATATCTCCTGTTCGTCGAAATTGGTTCGCGACAATGTGTCCATCAGCTCATAGCGGCTGAATTTATGCGATATATAGGCTGTCAGTCCGGCTTTGGCATACTTGTTGAAACCTTCGAGCAAAGCGATGCCGAATACGTTCTTTACACTGAAAGCCGTAGTAGAGTCCCTGCTGGCTACTTCGTTGAAGTAAGCGTTGGGATATTGCCCTTCCGTCTCCTTGGCGGAAGAGAATTTATGACGCGCCCGTTCCACTTTCATGGTATGTATGAAGCTGGTGACGGGAACGAACTCTTCGGTTATAATGGTATCTTTGGCTAAAGGTACGCTGTCGTTGGCAACTGCTCTTTTGGGGGATTTGGCATCTTCCACAGTTGTGGTTTCACGTGTGAAGCCGAGGCGGTAACGGTGCGTCAGGTATACATAGAAATCTTTGTTCTTGTTTGACGTCTGTTCCAACTTAACCGGAATGGTGGTGGATTCGTATTCTTTCTTGCCTTCCGCCATATCTTCCGGGCGCGTGATGTAACGGTCGTCCTGAATACCGCCGTTTTCGTTCATCTTCATAGTGAAGTTGTTGTATACCGCCTGCATCTGGTATTTGTTACCTATATAGCTGGCGAATATTCCGGCATTGAAGTTCGATGTGGACTGGTTCTGGTAGTATCCCCGTCCGTACAGATAGTCAATGTTGAAGCCGAACGCCAACCGCTTGTTGACGTTTACCGAGAAATAGGACTTGAAGCGTTCTTCACCGTTGACCTTATTTCCTGCTTTATAATAGGTAAGATTGGTGAAAGGCACATTACTGTTGGTAAATTTCACTTCATCGGGGCGGACGAAGAAGCTGGAGAAGGGCTCCATGAAGATGGTCGGCTCGTTGTCTCTGCGTTCAAAGAAGATACGTGACATACGGGGGGAACCCAGATTACCCAGATAATTATAGTGTCCGTACATGCCTTCTACCAGATTGGTATTCTGGAAGTTCAGGTTGGCAGTATCGGCGGGGATAATAGTACGGTTGCCCAATGTTTCACTCAAACGCCACATATAGAGTTTGGGCGGAAGGCTTTGGATTTCCGTATCGGTGCTGTCTTCCAGATTATCGGGTAATGTGTTGGGGTCTACCTGGTTGCCGAACTGGTCACGGCCTGTTACAGGATCCATACGGTTGAAAGGGTTTTGTGCCCCGACGCCCAAGATGCCTATAATAGATAGAAATATGTATGTCAGTACGATTCGTCTCATAATTAGGCGCAAAGATACAATAAAAAATTATTCGCTTACGGAATTCAGCCTTTTTTGCTTCTTTTTTACATTCGGCGTTTACAGGCAATCTCTTTCTTTTTGACGATAAAAATGAGATGGAAAGAATGTTTTTTCTTGTAAATGGAGCATTGTATGTGCCGGGTTATTTATATTTGCGCAGATATTATGATGAATTGTTACCTTTGTGGTGAGTGGGTGTCAAAGACTGTTTATATATACTTAAAATCCATATCTTATAACATGAAAACATTGTTTGTCCTTTTGGGGATGTTTATAATTTATCCTTGTTTATACGCTCAAGATGCGGAGTTGCAGGCTTGCCGGGAAGAGCTGGCACGCGGCATGAGTCAGAAGAACCGCGACAGCATTGCCGCAGCTTATTGTCATTTGGGAGAATACTACGCCTATCGCCAGGCGGACAGTACCCGGTATTATTGCGAACAGGGATTGAAATATGCCGCAACGGATAAAGCCGAGCCTTACCTTTACCTGTTGAATAATCTGGCAGACGCTTATTTTTCTTCGGGGCAGTTGGACGAATCGTTAAAGCGTTTCCGTTTTGTGCTCGAAGAAGCCGGACGTTTGCATTGGGACGAGGTCAAGATAGCTTCCGTGCTTTCCTCCGTCGGCGTGATATACCGTAGAAAGGAGATGCCCGATTCGGCGCTGGTGTGCTATAACCGGGCATTGGCGTTGCTTGATAATCGCGAGGCTTATGATGAACGGACACAGTTGCTGACGAGTATAGCCATTCTCTATACGAACACCGCCCGGCTGAAAGAAGGCGAATATTACATCCGGAAAGCGTTGGAGGCATCGGAGAAGAGTGATGACATGGATATGGTGATGTATGCTGCCGCTACGGCGGGAAGTATTTTCACGCTGAGGGAAAATTATGCGGAAGCTGCCCAACTGCTTTATCCCGTACTTGCCAAAGCACGGGAGCAGCAGAAGCCGAGATTCGTACTGAAAATTATAGCGTATCTGTTGAGTGCCTATTACAGGCTGGACAATCGCGACTCCATCAATCATTACATGGCGGAAGGCGATAAAGTGGCGGCAGGACTGCCCGCTACCAATGCCGAAGTGCAGGGGTATCATGAAAGTCTGTGTGACATACTGACTAAAATGGGACGCTATGGCGAGAGCCTGCATATCCAGAAACGGATGCTGGCTGCGAGGGACAGCAGTTCGCAGACTCCCGTAGACCGGCTTTTTGAGAGAATGGCACGCAACTATGCCGGAATGAAAAACTATCCGGAAGCTATGGAGTATTACGCAAAGGCCTATCATACGGCAGACAGCCTGCATAAGGCAGAGGTGGAGACAGAATTGTCGGAACTCTCCATAAAATACGAGAACCAGGAAAAGGAACTTGAGATAGCGCGGCTCACTCAGCAGCATTTGGAACAGAAAGCTAAGACGATGCAATGGAGTGTGGCGGCAGTGGCGGCTTTTTCCGCTTTCCTGCTGCTGGCTGCCTATTATGTCTTCCGGCGTAAGCGCATCAGGAAAGAGGAGGAATTGAAACTTGCCCAAAGCTATATAGACGGTTTGGAGCGCGAACGTACGCGCCTTGCCAAGGATTTGCACGACGGTGTGTGCAACGACCTGCTTGGTATCGGTATGAATATGCAGTACATGCAGCCTACGGACGAATCGAAACGGGAGATTCTGGCTCTGCTGGAGCAGGTGCGCAGCGATGTACGCTGTATTTCTCACGAACTGATGCCGCCTAAGTTCCAGGTTACTACCCTTGCCGAGACGGTGGAGGCCTATGTGGAAGGGCTTGCCCTTCCTGCGTCGGTGCAACTTGCGTTCAGTAAGGAAAATGAAGAGATTCAATGGAGCCAAGTGCCCGAAGAGGTGTCTTATGAAGTTTATCGCATCATGCAGGAATTGCTGTCCAATATCCTGAAACATTCCGGAGCGACGGAGATAGATGTGACTCTTACATTGAAACGGAAGTTGCTGACTCTGCAAATTTCAAATAACGGTAAAAACTACTGTGGTGACGAGGTGCGGGGAAAGGGCATCGGGCTTACTACCATTCAAGAACGCGCCAAAGCCGTCGGTGGTTTGTTTACCACGGATATTCAGGACAGAAGCCAAAAGTTCAAGCTTGAAATATCGTTATCCATTTAATGGAAAACCGGTATGCCGGAGAGTAAAATCACTATTTTTGATGATGCCGCATATTGATAAATGCTATTTCTTTGCAACATAATTCAGAACACAAAGATAGGTTGATGAAAGAAAGAGATATACGCATTTTGTTGGTGGATGACCATGATTTGGTGCTTCAAGGTTTGAAGCGGATAGTAGAATGTTCGCTACCGGAAATAAAAAACGTATGTACTGCATCGTCGGGACAGGAGGCATTGCATCTTATCGCATCTCAACGTTTCAATCTTTTCGTGCTGGATATGGAACTACCCGACATATCCGGGATGGACATCATTGTGCGGATACGGGAGAAAGACCCGCGGGCACGCATCATTGTCAACACCATGCACGAAGAAATCTGGTTTATCAAAGATTTGATTCAGAGTGCAGTAGACGGTATCTTGTTTAAATCCATCGATTCTACGAAAATAGCCGAAGCCATTCGCCGGGTGTTGGATGGTGGAACTTACTATTGCCCTTATGCCGAGCATGTGCGTGCACAGATGCGGCGTTCGGACGAAGGGCGGCGTGAGGAACTGACCTTGCGCGAACTTGATGTGCTGAAACGGATATCCGAGGGCAAGAACACGCAGGAAATAGCTCAGGAACTTTGTGTCTCTACCAATACGGTTGATACGCACCGCCGTCATCTGATGGACAAGCTGGATGCACGTAATGTGGCCGACCTCATTATGACAGCTATCTCCAAAGGGATAATCCCTATCCGTAAATGCTGACAACATTACTCATTTAAATAATTCAATAGTATGAAAAAGTTTACGGTTATAACTTTATCCGCAATGTTCTGCGGACTGGTTGTGTTGTCGGCATGCGGCGGTGGAGCCGCTTCGGGTTCGGCTGCAAGTAGTGATGCGCCTTTGGGCCGTGTGCCTGCGATATTTGCAGAGGTGGCTGCCAAGAAAAAAGCATTGGACGAAAGCTTGCGTAAGGAGGATGATTTGGACCGGTATCAGAAGAAACTGAAAGAGTTTGATGAATATGCTGCCAAGAGTTATCAGAAGGCGGCGGAAGAAGGCGGGAAACTTGTCGGACGTGAAATTGTCTGTACGGGAGATGTCTACCCTGATTTTCAGATAACGGGTGCTAAAGTGGCGGAATATCATGCCGGCAGAGAGGCGGGCAGTATAATTGTGAGGGTTACGGTCACTCCCAAACGGGATATTGTAGTACGTGAAACCAAACGTCAATGTGCCGAAGGCGAATATCCGCTGAAAGATACCCGTCTGTATTTCGCCTTGATGAAGGCCAACGACCATTTGATTGAGCTCGGACAGTTGAACCCTTTCAACGGTAATTCTTATAACAGCTCTTTGAAAGCCGAATATGCTCCCGGACAGATGGTTCAAGCCGGCGTACCTTGCCATAGCGAAGGAGCTCCGGTGTACATCAACTGCCATACCTACGACTTTACGGAATTTGCGAAGATTGTATTTCTGGCAGAGAAAGATTATATGGCTATACGTAAGCAGGCTTACGGCTTCTGATAGAAACAAACTTCTTTAATCTTAAAGGCAAACAACTATGAACAGGCTTTTAATGGCGGCGGCACTTATTGTGCTGGCAGCCTGTGGTGGTGTATCCACACAAAACGGCAACGGTACGGACAAAGAAGGACTGAACGGTAAAGTGCATAAGGTGCAAACCTTGATTTACAACGCGAAGTCTCAGGGCAATGAAACAGTAAAGGACGGCAAACCGGATTCTTATCGTGAAACGGATTTCTTTCCGAAAGAAGATACCCGGATTTATAATGCTGCCGGGCAGCTCGATTCTGTGGTGAGTGTGGTGGACGCCGTCAAATACATTACGGTCTATGCCTATAGGGACGGGAATGTCAGCAATGAGAAACTCTTTCAGAACGGTGAACTGCTAACCGACCGCAGATATGTTTATCGGGACGGCAAGCTGGCAAGTACAATCGAAGACATGTATATCGGCGGCGAAAAGACTACCAATGAGTATCCGGTGGATGCTTCAAAGACAGAGTACGTGGATGGCAATTGCATAGAGCATGGTGATACGGAACGCGATTATGTTGTGAAAGATGCTTTGGGACGTGTGCTGAAAGAGTCCGCTTACAGCGAGATGGACGATTATCTTACCGTAAAGGAGTATACCTATAACGAAAAAGGCTGGCTGGAAACCTGCGTATCTTCCGATGATAATAAGGTGTCTTACGATTATCCGGAAACGGACGACCGGGGCAACTGGACACGCATGGTGATAACCCTTAACGGACAGCCTTATGGTATTGCGGAACGTAGCATTACTTATTACGAATGATAATAGACAGGTATTATGGAAACTATAATCGTATTATTGGCTTTGCTTTCTCAAATATTGGGTCTGTTCGGCTTTGTTTTCTCATGTCTTTTGTTTTTGAGGTTCGGTAAAGTAAAAGGTTGGTTCAATAAGAAGGCAGGTACGGAGATTGTATCCTCATTCAGCTTCCGTTCTCTCCGCACATTGATTGTAACCGGGGTGCTGGGGTTTGTAATGATGATGGTGGGTCTGCTTTGCAGCGTGGGGCTTTTTATAGATAAGACGCCTACGGATACACAGATGTATTGGTTTGCAGGTACGTTTGTAGCGTTGACGCTGGTGTATCCGGTTTGGCGCGTGATACGCCGTATCGTGCGTTGCAGTCGTGCGGAAAACAGGAAAGCGGAAAGGTGGCGACTGTTCTACGACGTAGCGGTAAACCTGGCAGGTTTGTTCGGCGGTTTGCTGTTGCTTGTCATCTTGTCTTTTGTGGCGGTTATCTTGTCTTTTACAAAATGGAACGGTTTCGTCCCCAAGCATCTCCGTGAGATGTCCGGAGTGGACGTTGTGCCGGAGTCGAATAGCTATTACTGGATAGGTGCTGTGCTGGGTGTGGTTGCCGTACTGTCGCAGTTCTGGGGTTCGGACGGTGAGGCGGTAATCGGCTGGCTGGTGGGCATATCCGTGCTTGCCCTCATCGGTTATGCCTGGTATCAGATACGCAGTGCCGCACCCGAAGGCAGAAAACAGATTGCATGGCGGTGTGGATATATGGTATTGACTACCTATGCGGTGTTCACTATCACCTGGATTCTGATATTCGTGGCAATTGCGCTGCTCATTCTTTATATAGTCCTTTCCGCTACCGGCAATTCGGGAGGGAAAGGTAAGTATAAAGTGACTTGTGAAAATCTGACCGATGATGTAATCAACGGAAGGGGGATATGCAAGATTACAAACTCCAGATGCAAGATGCGCGATACGGGAGTTTGTCCTTACAATTGATAATAATATAGGCAATAAAAAGGTACACTTGTATGAACGCGGAGACTACCCGACCGAGTTCGTTGCACTGCAAGAATATGTACGTTGCTTCGGAGATTGCACAAAACTGACGGACTATTCCGATATGCCTGACCATTGGTGATATGAGGGCTATGAAAAAACGGATGATGTATCGCTTTGAAATACATCATCCGTTTATACTGAACGCATCGTCCGTTCGGGGCTGACAGACCATCTGTTTACCTCAAACGGACGGTCTGTTTTTTCAGACCTCTTTAATCAGCTCCATACCGCGTTTAATAGCCTCTTCATTCATGGGTATCAAGTGGTGGTGACGTTCGGGGAGTGTCTTTTTCAATCCCTTGATAACGTTCTCCAGCGTTACGATGGGAGCAATCTTCAGCAGTCCGCCAAGCACAATCATATTGAAAGCCTTTGCGTTGTTCATTTCATTGGCTGCATCCATGGCGTCGATGCGGTAAATGTGTATATCCTTACGGGTAGGCGGGTTGATGATGCCGTAGCCGTCGTAGATAAGTATGCCGCCCGGCTTTACTTTGCTCTCGAACTTCTCCAGTGAAGGTTGGTTCAGGATGATAGCCGCATCATACTTGCTCAGGATGGGCGAGGAGATTTTCTCGTCGCTCACGATTACGGTAACGTTTGCCGTACCGCCACGCTGTTCCGGTCCGTAGGCCGGCATCCAGGTAACTTCCTTGCCTTCCATCAGTCCGGAATATGCCAGAATCTTTCCCATGGACAATACGCCTTGTCCGCCGAAGCCTGCTATAATGATTTCTTCTTTCATTGTTCTTCTGTTTTTAGCATCATTGTTTATCTTTCAAGTCACCCAATGGATAGAAGGGGAACATGTGCTCCTGCATCCATTTGTTTGATTTCTCCGGAGACATCTTCCAGCCGGAGTTGCAGGTGGAAACGATTTCCACGAGGTTGGAACCCTTGCCTGCCATGGAGTTCTCGAACGCCTTGCGGATGGCTTTCTTTGCCTTGCGGATAGCGGGAACCGTATCTACGCTCTGGCGGGTTACGTATGCCGTACCTTCCAGTTGGGCGGCTATATCGGCCATCTTCAGCGGATAACCGTGCAGGTGTACGTCACGTCCGTAAGGACTGGTAGAGGTTTTCATGCCCACAAGGGTAGTGGGGGCCATCTGTCCGCCGGTCATACCGTAGATGGCGTTGTTGATGAAGATGATGGTGATGTTCTCACCGCGGTTCAGCGCATGGATGGTTTCGGCCGTACCGATACATGCCAGGTCGCCGTCGCCCTGATAGGTGAATACCAGACGGTCCGGCCACAGGCGCTTAATGGCGGTGGCAAGGGCGGGAGCACGTCCGTGGGCGGCTTCCTGCCAGTCGATGTCTATATAGTTGTAGATAAACACGGCACATCCCACGGGGGAGATGCCGATGGCCTTATCTTCCAGTCCCATTTCTTCGATTACTTCGGCAATCAGTTTGTGAACCACGCCGTGGCTGCATCCCGGGCAGTAGTGCATGGGATTATCGTTCATCAGAGTCGGTTTCTTGGCAACCAGGTTCTCGGGTTTGATAATATCTTCTTTTGTCATAATCACTTCTCCTTATCTGTTGGTGAACCGTATGAAAAACTCCATAAGCTTTACAAATATAGCTGCGCCGCAAACGTATATAAACAGTTTGAAATCGTCCCTTGCTACAATGTACACGATGATAGATGCCAGGGCAAGTATCAGAAAGAGAATATTCAGTACGTTTCTTATTTTGTCAGGATTCATTTCTTAATTTGAGAGTTGAGGATTAAAAATAAAAAATAAAAATAGAGTTGGCTGAGACTTCTTGATTCTCAACCCTCGATTTTTAATTTGGCAAGCGCCTCTACAATCTCGTCCGGGTCGGGAACGATGCCGCCGAGACGTCCGAAGTGCTCTACTTTCACCTTACCGTTTACGGCGAGGCGGACATCCTCAATCATCTGTCCGGCATTCAGCTCGGTAACCAGTATGCCTTTTACCTTGTCGGCGTATGCGGCAATGGCTTTGGTTGGGAACGGCCACAGAGTGATGGGGCGAAGCATTCCGACCTTGAGGCCTTCTTCGCGCGCCATTTCCATGGCTTTCTGGCCGATACGCGCCATGGAGCCGAAAGCTACAATCAGGTATTCGGCATCCTCGCAGTGGATCTCTTCAAAGCGTACCTCGTTCTCTTCAATTTCTTTGTATTTGGCCTGGAAACGGATGTTGTTCTTCTCCATCTCTTCCGGTTTCAGTTCCAGAGAAGTGATGACGTTGGGCTTGCGGCCGTTGGTTCTGCCGGTAGTGGCCCACGGACATTGCTCGATAACTTCGGCATCCGTACGGCGCGGCTTCTGTGCGGGAAGAACTACCTTCTCCATCATCTGTCCGATTACGCCGTCGGCAAGGATGATAGCCGGATTGCGGTACTTGAAGGCAAGCTCGAAGCCCAGACTTACGAAGTCTGCCATTTCCTGTACGGAAGCGGGGGCGAGGGCGATAAGGCGATAGTCGCCATGGCCGCCGCCTTTCACGGTCTGGAAATAGTCGGCCTGGCTTGGCTGGATGGTTCCCAGTCCGGGACCGCCGCGCATTACATTTACAATCAGACACGGCAATTCGGCTCCTGCAATGTAGGAGATACCTTCCTGCTTGAGGCTGACACCGGGGCTGGATGAAGAGGTCATTACCATTTTTCCGCTTCCGGCGCCACCGTATACCATATTGATAGCTGCCACTTCACTCTCTGCCTGAAGCACTACCATACCGGTGGTTTCCCATGGTTTCAGTTCGGCGAGTGTTTCCAATACCTCTGATTGGGGGGTAATAGGGTAACCGAAGTATCCGTCGGCGCCGCAGCGGATGGCTGCATGGGCGATGGCTTCGTTTCCTTTCATTAATACAACTTCTTCTGCCATATTCTTCTTATTTATTCAACTTTTACTTTATAAACCGAGATACATCCGTCCGGACATACAGTTGCGCATGAACTGCATCCGTTACAGGTATCTTCCAATATCTGGTGGGCATAGTTATACCCTTTCACGTTCACCTCTTTGGTGAGGGCTATTACATTGAGCGGACAAGCCACAACACACAGGTTGCAGCCTTTGCAACGCTCGGTGTCTACTACGATTGCTCCTTTGATTTTTGCCATAATTTACGTTTTTTATTGATTGTACATATCCTTGTGATAGAAGTTCAGAATATCCATTACCATGTTATAGGCTTGCCGGGCGGGGCTGTCCGGATTGAGGTCGATGGCATAGCGGTAGTTGTTCAGCGCTTGCTGCCAGTTGCTCTGTTTGCGGTATGCGTTCCCCCGGAGATAATAGGCTTCGTCTTTTTGCGGGAAATCGGTCTGAAGCAGTTCGTCAAGCAACAGAATGGCCTGCTCTACGTTTCCCTGACTGATAAGCTCTTTTATGGTGTTTAATTGCTCCATATCGTTCTGAGTTCCGGATTATTTAACTACAAAGATAGTTTTTATTTGAAAATGAGAGGCATCTTTACTGTGAAAAATAAGAAAATAAGGAGACGGTTGTATCTTGTCTTTTCTTATTCCTGGCATTTGCTTCCGAAACTCCCGGCGTTTGCTTCCCATATTCCGGGTGTTTTCTATTGGAATGCCCGGTCTTTCAGGAGTAAATTCCGGGCGTTTCGGGAGCAAATGCCGGGGGATTTGGAGATATGACAATCCCTTTGTTCCGGCTTTGATTCATTACGATGCAAAGCAGGACAAAGGGATGCTCTCCTGATGAATGTGCAGATGGAATATACTTCTTCGGTCTTTTATTTTAGCAGGGATTGTCGGGGGAGACCGGTTATTTCACAAGTTCCCCGTTTATGTACAGATTCTTGAACGTGACATCTTTTGCTCCGCTAATCCGGTTTTTACCTTCCTTGACGTTATTGAAGCGGCTGTCTTCCACGCTTACATTATAAACGTGCTTGTCATCATCAAGTCCGATGATGAGTACACCGAGTTTGCTCTTCTCGCAAGTCACGTTTTTGAGGTGTACGTTGCGCACGGTAGGGGCATAGCCGCGATTGCACTTTTCCCGGTTTTCGTATTGCAGGTTGATGCGCAGTACGGCTTCGCGGCATTGGCCGACGGTGACGTTGCGTACAAATACATTCTCTATCAGTCCGCCGCGGCAGGTACTGGTCTTGATTCGGATTACGCGGTCCAGGTCGGGGCTGTCCATGCGGCAGTTCTCAACGAACAGGTTACGGTAGCCGCCGGATATTTCACTGCCGATAACGACGCCGCCATGACCGTTTTTCATGAAGCAGCCGCGCACGATGATATTTTCGCTGGGAATGTTCCACTTGCGTCCGTCCTGGTTACGGCCGGATTTGATGGCTATGCAGTCGTCGCCCGTATCGAAGGTACAGTTCTCTATCAGTACGTTTTTGCAGGATTCCGGGTCGCAGCCGTCTCCGTTGGGACCACGGTTGAATACGTGCACGCCACGTACGATGAGGCTTTCGCAAAACAACGGGTGTATAACCCAGAACGGAGAGTTCAGCAGGGTTACATCCTCTATCAGTACCGTGTTGCAGGAATAGAGGTTGATGAGCTGCGGGCGCATGCCGTCTTCGGGTTTCATGATACGCTTGTATACCGGCGTGGATGTTTCCCCGTACATCAGCAGACGTTCGCGTCCGCCGTTGCGTTGGGCCACCATGCCTTCTTTCCAGCCGTAGCGCGGAGCGCCGCACATCGGCCACCAGGTTTCGTTGGAACCCTGACCGTCGATTGTCCCTTTGCCGGTGATGGCGATGTTGGTTTCGCCGTATGCATATATCAGCGGGCGGGCATTGTAGCAGTCCAGACCTTCCCAACGGGTGATGACGGCAGGGAAGTAAAGGCTCTGGTCGGTGGAGAATTTCAGTACGGCTCCTTCTTCCACATGAAAATTTACGTTGCTCTTTAGGGTGATGGGACCGGTATGGAAAGTCCCTTTAGGTACTACGACCGTTCCGCCGCCGTTCAGGCTGCATGTCAGGATGGCCCGGTTGATAGCCTCATGGCAAGGTTCATCCGGCGTATCGGGTTTTGCACCGAAGTCTGTGATGAGGTAGGTACGTTTGGGGAAAGAGGTCCGCTTGATTTGTTTTTCAATTTTGGCGCTTTCCTTGAAGGCTTTGTCAAAGTCTATCGGATTGGCGGTGGCCAGGGTTACCGATAGAAGCAGGGAGATGATTCCGATTACTTTCTTCATGCGTTTTTCTTTTATGTTCTTAAATGGTAAATAGATTGCGCAGGCAAAAGTAGGAAAACTCTTCCGGTGACAGAGGTTAGTTTTTGATTGAAAGGGTGTAATAATTGATTGAGATGAAGAAAAATCCGTTCCGTAAGACGAAAAAAATTATCCCGTGAGATGAAATAAATCGTCTCGCGGGATGATTTTCTTTATCTCGCAGGGCGAATAATTCCGTCTCACGGAATGAAAACAACCGGTTAAGGGCTTCCTTGAATCAGAGGGTTATCCCTGTACCGGTATCTTGTCTATTCTCCGTTGGTGGCGTCCGCCCTCAAACGAAGTGTTGAAGAATTCGGTCATAATCATATCCGCTTCTTCCGTGCCGATGAAGCGTCCCGGCATGACAAGGACATTGGCATCGTTGTGCTGGCGTGCCAGATGAGCAATTTCGGCAGTCCAGCAAAGAGCCGCACGAATGCCCTGATGCTTGTTGAGCGTCATATTGATGCCGTTTCCGCTGCCGCAGATAGCAATTCCCGGGTAACATTCGCCTGCTTCGACAGCTTGCGCTAGTTGATGGGCAAAGTCGGGATAGTCGCAGCTTTCGGTGGAGTAGGTTCCGTAATCTTTGTAAGGCCAGCCTTTGGCTTCCAGCCAACCGCGGACATACTCTTTCAGTTCAAAGCCGGCGTGGTCGGAACAAAGTCCAATAGTTTTCATATAAAATAAAATGATAGAGTGATAATGTGAAAAAGCGATAGAGCAATGAGGTGACGATGTAGTGCAGCATGTGCAGGCTTTTCTACCTTATCGCCTCATTACTCTATCATTATTTTACTGTTGTTTTATTAAATCATTGCCTTTACTTGCTTGTACACGTTTTCTGCCGTGAAGCCCAGCTTTTCGTCCAGCACTTTGTAAGGAGCGGAGAAACCGAACGATTCCAATCCCCAAACCTTACCGTGGGCGCCTACCAAACCTTCCAGCGTAACGGGCAGTCCGGCGGTCAGACCGAATACTTTTGCATTTGCCGGAATCACGCTCTCTTGATAGCCCGGAGCCTGACTGCGGAACAGTCCCTCTGACGGAACAGATACGATGCGCAGCTTGACACCGTCCTTGCGCAGCAGTTCTGCACCGGCCACCAGCGTGGCTACTTCGGAACCGGAAGCTACAAGGATAACGTCCGGATTCTCGTCCGAACCGGCTACGATATAAGCGCCTTTGGCTGCCTGGCTGTAATCATTGCCTGCAGGCAGGTTGGCGATGTTCTGACGGGAGAATATCAAAGCGGTCGGGGTAGACATGTTCTCCATGGCAAGTTTCCATGCTACGGTTGTTTCTTCCGCATCGGCAGGACGGAGTACCAGCATGGAGTTATGCCCCTTGTGGTTTTTCAGCTTTTCCATTAAGCGGATTTGAGCTTCCTGTTCCACCGGTTCGTGCGTAGGACCGTCTTCGCCTACGCGGAATGCGTCGTGTGTCCAGATGAATTTTACGGGAGTTTCCATGAGGGCAGCCATACGTACGGCTGGTTTCATGTAGTCGGAGAATACGAAGAATGTTCCGCAAGCGGGGATAACGCCGCCATGCAGCGCCATACCGATGCAGCAGCATGCCATTGTCAGTTCCGATACGCCTGCCTGGAAGAATGCACCGCTGAAATCGCCTTTCTTGAAGGAGTGGGTCTTTTTCAGGAAGCCGTCGGTCTTGTCGGAGTTGGACAAGTCGGCGGAAGCCACAATCATGTTTTCCACCTGAGTGGCGAGAGCGCCGAGTACGGTAGCCGATGCGGCACGTGTAGCGACATTGGCTTTCTGTTCGATTGCAGCCCAGTCCACTTCGGGAGCCTTGCCGGAGAAGAACAGTTCCAGTTTGGCTGCCTTTTCGGGATTGGCTTTTGCCCATGCGGCTTTGGCGGCATATTTTTCTGCCATGATGCCCTTCAGTTCGGCAGCGCGTCTGGCGTAAAGCTCGGCTACTTCCGGGAAGACAGTGAACGGATTTTCCGGGTTACCGCCCAGGTTCTTGATTGTATTTACATAAGCGTCGCCGCCCAAAGGAGCACCGTGTGTAGCGCAGTTGGCTTCGTAGCTGCTGCCGTCTGCCTTGCGTGCGCCTTTGCCCATTACGGTGTGACCGATAATCAGCGTAGGACGCTCAGCTTCGGCTTTAGCCTCGTTGAGTGCGCTGCGGATGGCATCTGCATCATTACCGTCGATTGTGATGACTTTCCAGCCCCATGCCTCGTATTTCTTTGCTGTATCTTCGATGGTTACATCTTTCGTTTCGGTGGAAAGCTGGATGTCGTTTGCATCATAGAACATGATGAGGTTGTCCAGTCCCAGTGCACCGGCAATACGGCCTGCACCCTGTGAAATTTCTTCCTGAATGCCACCGTCGGAGATATAGGCGTAAATCGTCTGGTTCATTACTTCTTCAAAACGGGCTTTCATGAACTTGGCGGCGATGGCTGCTCCGACGGCAAAGGTATGTCCTTGTCCCAACGGACCGGAAGTGTTTTCAATGCCGCGCATGATGTCGCGTTCGGGGTGTCCCGGAGTGGGGCTGCCCCATTGGCGGAACTCTTTCAGCTCATCCAATGTGAATTTGCCTGCCAACGCCAATGTGGAATAGAGCATCGGCGACATGTGTCCCGGGTCGAGGAAGAAACGGTCGCGACCTTCCCACGCGGGGTTCTCGGGGTCGTACACTAAGAACTCGGAGAAGAGTACATTCACAAAGTCGGCACCGCCCATAGCGCCACCGGGGTGTCCGGAATTGGCTTTTTCGACCATAGAAGCAGCAAGGATACGGATGTTGTCCGCTGCAAGGTTCATAAGTTTCTTGTCGTTCATATTATAAAATATAATTGTTATTTGAATATTCTGTAAGTGAATTGAATTCTTGCTTGTTGGTTTTACCAGGACAAAGATAACTCTTTATGTGCAATTTACAATATAGAAAGCTGCTCTTTTTTCTTGCCTGTATAACCTGCTTCCTGTTTTGAATACAATAACTGTTCACTGCTGACTGGTGGGTTTAGGATTGTCTGCCGGAAGGTAAACGAGGTGTGCTGTCGTTGTTGGGAGTTATTTATTTTTCTGCCGGAAATGGAACAATACCGGCTGCCGAGGAGTTTGTCTGGTATAGATGACAGGAAGGACGGTTTAATAAAAAAGACGCCTTCTTCACAGAAAGCGTCTTTTTTATTATAAATCGAATTGTTTTTATTCTAATCTGCGTGCACCGTCGCTGATTACAACATCGTAAATCTTCGGACTTCTGTTGAATTTCTTCTTGAATTCTTCTTTGGCTCTTTCAACGAAAGTACTATAAAGCTCTTCTTTAACGAGGTTGATGGTACAACCGCCAAATCCGCCGCCCATTACGCGCGAACCGGTTACACCGCAATCAAAAGCAAGGTCGTTCAGGAAGTCGAGTTCTTCGCAGCTTACTTCATACAGTTTGCTCATGCCCTGGTGTGTTTCGTACATCTTTTGGCCTACCGTTTCGTAATCGCCTTTCTCCAAAGCATCGCAAACATCGAGTACGCGTTGGATTTCTTCAATCACATATTCTGCACGCATAAAGTCTTCTGCACTGATTTCGGCTTTGGCTTCTTCAAGCATTTCCATGTTGCAGTCGCGCAGGAATTCTACATGCGGATGTTTCTTCTGGATAGCGGCAACAGCAGCCTCGCAACTTTGGCGACGTTTATTGTATGCCGACGAAGCAAGTTCGTGTTTTACCACAGAATCTACCAGTACCAGACGGTAACCTTTCGGCTCGAACGGGAAGTACTGGTATTCCAATGAACGGCAATCCAAACGGATGAGACTGCCTTTCTTGCCGAATACGGAAGCGAATTGGTCCATAATACCGCAGTTGACGCCACAATAGTTGTGTTCCGTAGCCTGGCCAACTTTGGCCAATTCGAATTTGTCGATTTTATTGTCACCAAACAAATCGTTCAACGCATAAGCATAAGTGCTTTCCAAGGCTGCGGAAGAGGACATTCCTGCACCCAGAGGCACATCGCCTGCAAAAGCCGTATTGAATCCTTTTACTTCTACACCGCGTTTAATCATTTCGCGGCATACACCGAAAATATATCTTGCCCAACTGGCGCGGGGAGCGTCTTCTTCATTTAAACCGAACTCTACGTAGTCTTTCAAGTCAATGGAATAGGCCTTTACTGTATTTGTGCCATTCGGTTTTATTTCCGCAATCATACCTTTGTCAATTGCGCCGGGGAATACAAAACCACCGTTGTAGTCGGTGTGCTCACCGATTAGATTAATGCGTCCCGGAGAAGCATAGACTGCTCCTGTTGTTCCGTCAAAATGCTTGATGAAACGGCTTCTTACGTATTCTATATCCATGATATTGTTTTTTAAGGTGAATAAATCTAATTACCTATAATATGTATTATCAATCAACTTTAATGTCTTTATTTACATTCTTGCAACCTATCAGCGCATAGTAAAGCAGGTAGGCAAGAGCCACTACAATCAGCCAGTAGCTTGTTAAGTAGCCGATTCCGTCATTCCAGTCGACAATGGCATTTTGCAACAACGGCAGAATACCGCCACCGCATACAAGTACCATGAAAATACCGGAAGCCTTTTCCGTGTACTTGCCCAGTCCTTCTACTGCAAGGTTAAAGATACCGCCCCACATGATGGATGTACAGAGTCCGACTAACGCCAAGAACATAGCGTTGACAGGTACATTGACAAGTCCGAACATTTCTTCGGCACTGTTCTTGAATACCGGCATGTTTACCATAAGATCGGTTGGTGCAAACATGGCAGAGATAACCAGGAATATACCTATAACGGAAGCTGTGCCCAACATGGCTTTTGCTGATATTTTACTGCCGATACTGGCGCCGATGAGACGACCCACCAACATCAGTAACCAATAGGTTGCCGTTACTGAACCGGCGATAGCTTCTGCTCCTGCTCCATTTACACCCAATACATCCAAGTCGGGATTTTGTAACCATTTGTTCAGAACATTGGGTACACCGACTTCAATACCTACATATACAAAGATACCGATTGCTCCGAAGATGAAATGACGGAATGATAAAGGACCATACTGAGAAGGAGTGGTGTCGATTTTAACTTCCTGCTTTTCTTTTTCCGGAATAGTGGAGAAGAAGATGACAATGAATGCGAATGCAAAAATAGCCAGAGCCGCATACATCAATGGAAACACATCACTGATTTTTGCATTGGTAATGGAAGGTATTAAAATACCCGTAAGAATGATAACGGAGGTTCCTGCCAATGAGTTGAACGAACCGCCGAGCTGGATAAGCTGGTTACCTTTGTTACCGCCACCGCCAAGTGTGTTGAGCATCGGGTTTACTACCGTATTAAGTAAACACATGGAAAAACCGGCAATGAATGCTCCCAACAGATAAATGCCGAAACTGCCCGCTACTCCTGAAAGCGTTTGGATACCCACACCGATAAATCCTACTGTAATGGCAATGAGTGCAGTCTTTTTATATCCCATTTTTTGCAACATATTACCTGCCGGATATCCCATTACTGCATATGCGATGAAGTTGGCAAATACGCCGAGAGTTCCCATCCAATTAGGTACTCCGAATTGAAATTTCAGGATATCACCCATTGGTGAGGCTAAATTGGTTACGAATGAAATCATACCAAATAAGAAAATCATCACAATAATGGCAACGATATTCCCATTCTGTTTTTGTTGTGTCATGGTTAATAATTGTTTATTAAGTTTATAATCAGGTTAGTTATTTCTTTTATTCTTGTACACCGAACTTATAGATGGTTATCTGCTGATATTCATCTCCGGGGAGCAATACTGCCGATGGGAAATGTGCCTTATTGGGAGTATCGGGGAAGCATTGTGCTTCAAAGCATACAGCGCTTCTTGCGGGGAATGTTGCCCCGTGAGCACCGGTGAATCCTCCCAGCCAGTTTCCCGTATAAAGTTGCAGGCCGTTTTCTGTAGTATATACTTCCATTGTGCGTCCGCTTACGGGTTCTGTACAAGTGGCGGCAAGGCTCAGTTCACCGCTTTCCGCTTTATTCAATACATAGCAATGGTCATATCCGGCTCCGTTTACCAGTTGCTGGAATTTATCGTCAATACGCTCGCCGATGGCATGGGGAGTACGGAAATCCATAGGTGTATTTTCTACTTTTAGGATTTCTCCCGTAGGAATAGATACCTCATCAATAGGTACATAGAAATCGGCGTTGATGGTAAGGATATTATTCAGAACAGTAGGTGAGGGGTTGGAAATACCAGCGAGATTAAAGAAACCGTGATTGGTTAAATTTACAACTGTAGCTTTATCGGTTGTGGCCCGGTATTCTATAACCAAGGCATTTGTTTCATCTTCCAGACGATATGTCATTTCTACTTCTAAAGTACCGGGGAAGCCCTCTTCACCGTCGGCAGACGTATAATTGAAAATGACGGTCGATTCATTGGGCTGAACCGCATCCCATACGCGGGCATGGAAACCGGTTGGTCCGCCGTGCAGTGAATTGGGACCGTTGTTGACAGTCAATTGGTGTTCCTCGCCATATAAAGTGAATTTCCCATTGGCAATTCGGTTTCCATAACGGCCTATCGTGGTGCTCAAGAAAGGTTCGGGACTGTTTATTACGTGTTCTATGCTGTCATGTCCTAAAATGACATTGGCAAATTTTCCGTTTTTGTCGGGCACCATAATCGAAAGAATTGCACAACCGTAGTTGGTTACCGCCACTTCCATGCCCTGAGCATTTTTGAGGATATATAAATCTGTTTTCCTGCTGTTTATATTCTTTTGAAAGTCTTTTCTGTCCAAACCGGACAAGTTACTTTCTGTCGGAGTAGTGTCTGTTATATTCATGGTATTATTTAAATTTTCTTGCAAATAAAGAGAAATTCTTTTGTTCCCCCAAGTAATTGAGAGGAAATATGGGGAACATTTTATGAAAGTTTAGCGTTTGACAATTAGAATACAAATTGATATTTTTTGTATGTTTGTCGCGTTAATCTAAAAAGTATTGTAACAGTATTGAATTGTACTAATTAAAAACAACAAATGTATCCTCTAAAATTTGAGCCCATCCTGAAACAGACACTTTGGGGTGGCGACAAGATTATCCCATTCAAACACTTGAATGAAACTCTGCCGAATGTAGGTGAGAGTTGGGAAGTTTCAGCAGTAGAAGGTAGTGAATCTGTAGTTGCCAATGGTGCGGACAAAGGGTATACTTTACCCGAAATGGTTCGTAAATATAAAGAAGAGTTGGTGGGCGAAGCGAACTATGCACGGTTTGGAAATAAATTCCCGCTACTGATAAAGTTTATTGATGCAAAGCTGGATTTGTCCATTCAGGTGCATCCGGGTGACGAACTTGCAAAGAAACGCCATAACAGTTTCGGTAAAAATGAGATGTGGTATGTCATTGCTGCCGATAAAGGTGCAAAATTGATTTCCGGCTTTGCTGAGGAGATAACTCCGAAGGAATATAAAGACCGGGTGCACAACGGAACATTTGCCGAAGTGCTTCAAACTTGCGCCATAGAGCCGGGAGATGTGTTTTACGTCCCTGCTGGCCGTGTACATGGCATTGGCGCCGGAGCATTCGTTGCGGAAATTCAACAGACTTCCGACATAACTTATCGTATTTTCGATTACAATCGTAAGGATAAGGACGGTAAATCCCGCGAATTGCATACCAGTCAGGCAATGGATGCTATTAACTTTTCCGATGTGCAAGACGATTTCCGTACCGAATACGAACGTGTACAGAATGAACCCGTTGAGATGGTAGCGAGTCCTTATTTCACTACTTCTGTATATGACATGACGGAAGAGATTACTTGTGATTATTCGGAACTGGATTCATTTGTTATTTTTATCTGTGTGGAAGGTTCTTGCCGTCTGACGGATGACAATCAGAATGAGATTACCTTGCGTGCCGGCGAAACGGTTCTTTTGCCTGCTGCTGTTCAGGAAGTAACAATCGTACCGGAAGGCCAGCGGGTGAAACTGCTTGAGACTTACGTGTAAGAGTTGATATTATTACTGTAATGAAGTTAACATCATGTAGCCAATGGTGTTAACTTCTTTTTTTTGATATGTTCTTTTAATTTCCAGATATTAAACTTCTGTCTTTTTCTTCTCTTTGGCAAATGCCGTAATAGGATGTTTCCTTTTGGCTACGATTTCACTACAGCATGTGGTGTGTATTCTTTAACTATGTGCAACCATTTAATTTTTTATAGCCGGATAACTGCGAAATAGCATTGATTTCTTTGGAATTTATAATTCTCATTTGCAGTAAGGTGGATATAGGTTTGCCATAATTGTGCGTTTGTTTATTGTTGGCATGTCCCGGGCGGGTAGCGGAAACATCTTTTCGAGACTTTTTTCTTCCGTTATGACTTTTTCATCATCTTCTTAGTTTTATGCTTTATGATGGTTAATGATGAAAAACGATTAATTCTGAAAATCATTTTTATCGGTGATATACACAAACAAATCAAGCTATGTATTTCCTTTGGTAGAGGTGTATGAAGAGGTAATGTGATAGTCGTTAATATACTATACCAAAAAAGGGAAAATGTTTTTTAAACGTTCGTTTATTGTGCGCAAAGATACAACCTATTTTTTTAACGGGCAAAATGTTTAATAAGAATATTTCCACGCAGAAACTATTTTTTAGACAAATTACTTTAAATCAATTTATTATCCACGCTTCAAAAGACCTCATTATTACTTTATTATTTATATAAATAGGTCTATTGAACTTCTCATGAAAAAGAGTGTCTTTTAAACGAACGTCTAAAAGATACTTTCTCTTTTTAGATTATTAGTTCTCAGCTTTTTATAAGCTAAAAACTAACATAACTGTTTTTCTACTTCTTTTTCCGTGATGGTAGGAAGTTCTAAAACAATATGAATGCTAACTAAACTATTGGAAATAACTGCATTACATGACTTGATCGGTAAGTATTACGCTACTCCGGTGTCCCTAAAGAACACCCTTTTTACAAGGCTTCATGTTATTCCAAATCTTGCATTATCACAGATTAATGTCCCGTTTATCAGTAAATAAATCATCCGAGTTACAATGTAACCCCGATATGCAATTACCGGCTGAAAATGAAGGAGGTAATTGTTGGTTTGCGATTCGTGTTTCTTATAGCCGTGAATTAGCGTTAAAAGCAATTCTGGATGCCGAGAATATTGAGAATTTCATCCCGATGCGTTATGAGTATATCATGAAATCGGGGAAGCGCGTCCGTAAACTGCTTCCGGCTATTCACAATCTTGTTTTTGTTTACTCTACCCGTAAACGTATAGATACTTTGAAAGACAGACTTGAATCGTCCATGCCTATACGTTTTATTATGAATCGTGAGCATTGTCGTCCGGTTGTAATTCCAGAATCGCAAATGCGTAGCTTTATTTTGGTGGCAGGCAATTGTGACGAAGCGGTTCTTTATGTAGAGCCGGCCGAATTGCATTTGGTCAAGGGGCAGAAAGTACGTATTACCGGTGGCGTTTTTGAGGGGGTAATCGGTGAGTTTGTCCGAATCCGCCACGACCGTCGTGTGGTGGTTAATATAGAGGGTGTCATGGCTGTAGCTACTACCTTTATTCCGCCTTCTTTGGTAGAACCCATAAAAGAGTAACCTTTTTTTAAAGCATTATAATTCACAAATCATAATTCACAAATTAATGGATTCATTATTTTCCTTAGCCCATCGTCTTCTCACTTACGGGCTTGACGGGAGTCCTATCTATGTAGACGAATTTACACGTTTGAACCGTGAAGTTTACGAGCAGGCATTGGAGCTTTATGGCACTCGCGGCAAGACTGTTGAGTCCGAAGCTGAGCTTTGTCTTGGCCTTTTAGCAGCTTTTGCCGCTACTATTTACGATAATGGTCATAAGCAGCAATACATTCAGCGAGTATTGGACCGTAGTTGGGAAGTTCTTCCTAAACTGTCTGCATCTTTGCTCAAAGTTCAACTTCTTGTCTATTGTTATAGCGAAGTTTATGATGAAGAGCTGTCAAGGCAAGCTCATAGCATTATTGCCACTTGGGATAAGGCAGAATTAACTTTGGAGCAAGTGGATATAATAGAAGAGCTAAAGAGTTTTGAAGAAAACCAATACCCTTATGAAGTGATAGAATAACTTCATTCACCAACCTAAACTATTCAATTATCTAAACTAAGACTTTTTATTTTATGGAACCGATTGAGAAAGATGATCATTTTATTCCTGACGGAATGAATGCTTTCGAGCGCAATGTGAAACGTATAGGTGATTGTTTTCTTGCCCTTGGTGCACTTATTGTTTTTTCTCCTTTATTTTTGATTTGTTATATTGCCGTGAAAAGTGAAGATGGCGGTCCTGCTATTTTCAAGCAGGAGCGTATCGGTAGGTTCGGCCGTCCTTTTAATATCTATAAGTTTCGCAGCATGAAGCTGGACGCAGAGAAGTATGGCCCTGCTCTCTACGCCGGTGCAAAAGATCCCCGCATGACGAAAGTCGGCAGGTTTCTTCGCGACCATCATCTGGACGAACTTCCCCAGCTTTGGAATGTATTCTGTGGTGATATGGCCTTTATCGGCCCCCGTCCCGAACGTAAGTTCTTTATAGACCAGATTATGGAGGTGGATCCTCGTTATCGTTATTTATTCCAGATTCGTCCGGGAGTCACTTCGTATGCTACACTTTACAATGGCTATACCGATACTTTGGAGAAAATGATCCGTCGTCTGCGTTATGATTTATTCTATTTGGAGCATCGTTCCTGGGGTTTTGATACCAAGATACTTTTTATGACGTTTATGAATATTGTGTTCGGGAAGAAATTCTGAGAATGTTATAAGATAAAGTATTATTTTTTATATTATACTCATTAATCATGTCAATTTCGCTTCTCCTTATTGGGGTGAAGAACGAGAAGATATTATCTGTTTTGTGACCGACGAAGGGATTTGAATATAGAACTACTTTTTGGAAGACAATAATATGGGTATAGATAATGCTTATCAGCGAATAATATCCAATATTAACTAGACCTACAAAAAAAGAGAGTAGATGAGAAAATCATGCAGCTCATTGTTGTGAATAAAAATTCTATTTTATCTCTGTGATTTATTGCAAGGAAAAGAAGTCTTGTCTATATAATGATCTTTTTATGCATATTTTAGAAACTTCGTTTTAAATTAGACTGAAGGCTTCTAACTATAAATATTTAAAAATGATGCATTACATTAATGCTCTAATAACACTGATTTTCGTAGCTGTAATCAAAACAACTTAATAAGTATATGTATCTTTTCTGTTTCGTCTAAGGAAGCTGCTATGGCGATCAGTTTTTTGAGAATCTGCCTACGACCGCCGTTTTTTCAACTTGTATGAGGCTTGACTGGATGAACGAATCGTTTTTGGTCTGAATAGGAATTTTCGGATGCAAATCAGGTAAAATGGAGAACTGAAACAGGTAATAGCTGATTTGTAAAAGCGGAATGAACTTCTTAAAAAGAAAAATGCGGTCTTGAAGGGGCAGAAAAAGCTTTCCCCGTAAGAGGCTTTTCTATTAGATATATGAAAGTTGACAAGCCTGTGCTGTAAAATATAAGCGATTGTAGGGACTATGAAAACTAGATGTTCATGGTCATCGGAATCAGTGCTAATAATATTTAAAAATCAAAGTACATTTTTGTCTTTTTTAATAAGAAGTCATTTTAGGGTTGTGTTTCCTATGTGACATGTAAAAATTGGATACTAACATTCTTTTTTTAGAAATGGGAACATTGCATACAAAACGAATAGCTTTTAATACTTTATTTTTATATGTCAGAATGCTAATTTTGATGTTTGTAGCATTCTATACCTCACGAGTCTTACTTAGAGAGCTTGGAATTAACGACTTTGGGCTTTATGGAGTTGTCGGAGGAACCGTAGCTATTTTTTCATCGCTTAGAGGACTGTTTGCGACAGCCACACAACGCTTCCTGAATTTTGAAATGGGAAGGAATAATGCAAACGGCTTAAATACAATATTCAATATAAGTTTGTTTATCAATATCATTATTTGCATAGTTTTTTTTATTTGCGCAGAAATAATTGGCTTGTGGTTTTTGGAAAATAAACTTATTATTGCACCAGAACGAATGGATGCGGCAAAATGGGCTTTCCATTTTTCGGTTTTAGCATCAATGATATCTATCTTAACAATACCTTTTGATGCACTGATAATTGCCCATGAAAAAATGTCCTTTTATGCCTATGTATCCATATTGGATGCTTGTTTAAAATTAGGAGTCATATTTATTCTCCCTTATTTCGCCATAGATAAACTAAAACTATATGCTGCATTGATTGTTGTTGTTTCTTTAGTCATACGCTTTATAAGTTCTGTCTATTGCAAAAGGAATTTTCCAGAATGTAAATATAAGTTCTGTTGGGACAAAAAAACTTTTAAGGAAATGGGAACATTTGCAGGATGGAATTTTGCAGGAAATCTAGCCTTTGCTTTAGTAAATGAAGGGCTTAATATATTATTAAATTTATTTGGAGGAGTGATAGCCAATGCAGCAAGGAGTATTGCTTATCAGGTAAAAAATGCAATAACAACAATGCTTAGTAACATTATGATTGCTGTAGACCCCCAAGCAACTCAATTATATGCACAAGGTGAAAAACAAAAATTCTACTCACTCTTGTTTACTGCTTCTAAAATCATAGTTTTTTTTTACTTAATGATGGCATTTCCGCTATATTTTTATACTCATGAGATCTTACAGATATGGTTAGGAACAATTCCCAAATATGCACCTGATTTCATTCAAGCGATATTAATCTATTTAATGATAAGGTCTTTTCATGGACCAATTGATGCATTCTTTCTTACTATTGGGAAATTAAAGACATATCAAGTAACAGAACTTTTGATTTTAAGTCTATCATTACCAATTTCTTATTTGGCATTAAAATACTATGATTTCCCTCTATACGTTGTTTTTTATATCATGTCAATCATAGAATTCATTAATCTATTGTTAATTCTTAAATGGGCTATTAAAATAGGAGGATTTGATCTTAAACAGTACTTTTATCAGGTAATTTTTCCTTGTCTATATACTTTTATCTGTGCAAGTAGCATATTATATAGTATCCAATTTTATATTCACTCTCAAAAGATTACTAACATAAATTGTATTATAATTTCAATTATAATACAATTTATCATATTTATGCCTATTACTTTCTTCATAGGATTCTCTTCAAAAGAAAGAGCGGTAATAAAATCAGTAGTAAAGAAGAAAAAAACAAGACGATAAATAAGTCTTATCGTAAATTTTATAATTAATAGCGTACAGAAATATTATATGAATGATTTTGAAAATGAAGAACGAGACACTCTAAATAAGATTAAGCGAAATTTGTTAAACATATCTTGGAATATAGGATTTTTGAATATCGATAAAGATTTTGTTAATAAGTCCACTTGGGATATTCGTTGGATGAAACATAACTATAAAGACCGCTGGTTTGCAGATCCATTTATTCTAAAGGTTACTAATGATGAAATTATTGTCCTTGTTGAAGAATTCTATGACCCGATTCATCGGGGAAGGATTTCTAAACTGACAATTGACAAACAAACTTATGAGTTAAAAAAGATAAATGTAATTTTAGAGTTAAACAGCCATTTGTCTTTTCCTGCAATATTTAGAAAAGATGATAAAATATATATTTACCCCGAAAATTCAGCAGAAGGGCATTTGGTTATTTATGAATTTGACGAGAAAGACAATAACTTTAAACCACATAAAATATTACATGATGAGCCTTTAACTGATGCTTCTTTAGAAACTTGCTTTAACAGTTTTCATATATTTACAACCAAACTTCCTATACAAAACGGGAATCAATTATTCATTTATCAATCAGAAAAATGGGATGGAGAATATCACCCTATTCAGGTCATGGAATTCCCTTCAAATACGAGTAGAAATGCTGGTTCCCTATTTATGTTAAATGGCAAAATCATACGCCCTGCACAAGATTGCAATGGAGCATATGGAAAAGGGCTAGTATTTTATGAAGTTTCTTATACAGATGGAGTTTTTGAGATGAAGGAGCTAAAACGTATGTATCCTCAACACACAATTTATGACCAAGGAATGCATACTTTCAATGTCTATGATAATCTTGCCGTAATCGATGGAAGAAAATTCCGTAAGCCATTCATAAGTAAATCGTTATTGGCTATTAATAAGTTCATAAAAAAAATCAAATGAAAAAAATTCCTATCGTTTTCAGTATTGACCATAATTATGTTATGCAGGCTGGAGTATGTATTTTGTCTCTACTAATGAATTCTGATGAGAAGGAATATTATGACATTTATATACTAAGCGCAGCGGATATAACAGAACATGATAAAGAACTGTTAAATAAAACAATTTTTGCATACAAAGCTGACATTAATTTTATAGAAATAGACGACAGATTTGATAATGCTTTCGAGATTCGCAATATTTCTAAAGCTGCTTATTTCAGACTGCTTATTCCAGATTTAATACCTCAATATGATAAAATTATTTATTCTGATGTAGATGTTATTTTTCAATCCGGACTACAAGAAGTTTTAGATACAGATTTAAAAGATAATTATTTTGGTGGTATTAAGGCGATAGGTGCAGAAAGTATAAAAGATTATATTATACAATTAGGGTTGAATATCCATGGTTATATTAATTCTGGATTTTTATTAATAAACGCGAAACTCCAGCGAGAAAAGCAGCTTTTCAATAAAATCCAAGAATATTTGACAAAAAAATTTCAATTTCAAGATCAAGATATTATAAATATAGTCTGTAAGAACCGTTTAACTTTTCTCCCATTAAAATATTGCTTTACTCAAAAAAGCTATGAATTATATTACACAAACCCGAAACGTTTGTTTAGTGTTTTTTCTCCAAAAGAAGTAGAAGAAGCTTTTACTGAAGGTATCATACATTATGAAGGAACTAATAAGCCATGGAATGGCTTTTGTTATCGATACGATAATTGGTGGAGATACTATAAAAAGTCTGTTTTTTACAGCGAAGAGATGCATTTCCAAACAGCCTATAAAATACAGTACCCAACGTGGACATTAAAAAAAATTCTCCGATTATTAAGAAATTTCATTCGAGGAGATTATAAGCAATGAACATCAAAACATTTATCAGAAAGATTATACATAAATATCTCTATCATGTAGATGGAGCAAGAGCTGCACGTTTTTTAGGTGTCAAAATAGGTAATCAATGCAGGCTGATACATTGCACATTTAGTTCTGAACCCTACCTTGTAGAAATAGGCAATCATGTTTCTGCCACACGTACACATTTTGAAACTCATGATGGAGGAATATGGGTTTTTAGAGAGCAACACCCTGATTGGGATAAAATAGCTCCAATCAAAATTGGAAACAACGTATATATAGGGGAAGGGTGTATTATACTACCTGGGGTACATATAGGAAACAATGTAATTGTTGGGGCAAGAAGTGTAGTGACAAAAAACATACCCGATAATTCAGTAGTCGTAGGAAGTCCGGCAAGAGTTTTAAAAAGTATTGATGAATATTTTGATAAAGTTCAACATAGCGTATATCCAACAAAACAATTATCATCATCCCAAAAGAAAGAATATTATTCTCAACTATTTTTACAAAAGTAATCCGAATGAAAAAAATATTATTTGTTTCTACGACTTTAGGAAATGGAGGCGCAGAACGAATCATATCCTATCTGCTTAATGAATTTGCAAAAGACCAAAATAAACAAATCATCTTGTTGCTACTAAAAAAGGAAGGAAACACTTATCTCAGTTATGTTTCTGCTAACGTAAAAGTAATAAACTTAAATATAAAAAACAGAATACGCTATTCAATATACTCCATCATAAAACAGATTATTTCTATACGTCCTAACATATGTTATGTAGGATTGGACAAACTGAATATTATGCTTGCTTTTTTTATTCCTTTCATGAAACTATGGAAAATAAGATTCATCGTAAGAGAAACTAATGTATTAAGCCAGCAGTATAATTTTCATAACCCATTCATTAAGTTATCTTACAAGGTTTTCTATAATCAATATGACAGTATCATAGCGCAATCTATTGACATGAAGAATGATTTAATCAACATATGGAAAATCAATCGACAAAAGATCAATCTTATTAACAATCCGATAAATATCAATGCAATCATTGCGAAGAGTGTAGAAGCATCTAAATACAAGCTCAATAAAGAAGAAGGAAAAATAAATTTTGTTGCTATCGGAAGATTGGAGCATCAGAAAGGATATGATATACTTTTGAAACGAATGGCAGAACTAAATCCAAAGATTCCTTTCCGACTCTACATCTTAGGAGGAGGAGCTTTATTGAATAAAATAACTGAGATGATTAAACTATTAAATCTTGAAAGTTCTGTACAGCTTTTGGGGTTTCAAAGCAATCCCTATAGTATATTAAAAGAATCCGATGGAATCATATTAAGCTCTAGACATGAAGGTTTCCCTAATGTCTTGTTAGAAGCCAACGCCTTGGGAATCCCCATTTTTAGCAACCAATGCCCTGGTGGTATAAATGAAATCATCATTGAAGGTATAAATGGAATCTCATGTAACTTTGAATCAGAAACCTCTTTCCAGAACGGATTGGAAAAATTCTTATCAACCAATTTTGATGCAGAGAAAATAAGACTAATGACCCAAAAAAGATACGACATTTCGGTTATTTTACCCAAATATAGATCTGTTTTTTATCAAGCAGGTAACAAAGCAATATGATTTATTTTGTTATAACAAGTTTATCTCTTTTTACAGCTGTATGGTCTGTTGACAAGCATTCCAATAAAACATATCTTACATTTTGTATTGTTACCGCAACATGTATTCTGACCTTATTTGCAGGATTTCGCCAAATAGGATTGGATTTTGACTCTTATTTGGATCATTTTAAGGTTGTTCCTTCTATATTTCAATATACATGGACAGACAAGTCAATGGAAATAGGCTACGAAATAAGCGTCAGTTTATGTAAAACAATATATAACTCTTTTCATTTCTTTCTTGTTACATTTAGTTTTGTTACTATATTGTTAGCTTTTACCTTATTTAAACGCTATTCTCCCTATGTTTTATTATCGTTCTTCATGTTTTTTGCTTATGCCTTTTACCTTCAGGTCATGGGACAAATGCGTCAACCTTTTGCTATTATAGTAACTCTTTTGGGATTAATTCCACTTTTGCAGAAAAAGCGTGTGATATTAGCTTTTTTATGGATAACTATTGTAGGTTTTTTCTTCCATAAATCCATGTTGCTTTTAGCTATTCCTATATTTATGGCTAATTGGGATTTTAATAAAAAGACAATTTTCTGTTTTTCAACTATTGCGCTCGCTTTTTATATAGCATCTCCCATGTTGTCTGAAATAATTATACAGCTTATTCCTCAAAATTTTTATTTATCTGAAGCATTAACCGCATATTTAAGTTATAAATCGATGGCTGTCAGTTTTTCAATGGGAATGATTGAACGTGCAGGAATGTCTTTTCTGTTGTTTTACTATGCTTTTAAATACAATATTTACCACCAAGAGCAAATACTGAGATTATGTATCAATCTGTATTTCATTGGGACATGCATGTATTTTGCCTTAATTACCATGTCGGCTGATTTTGCATCCAGAGGAACAATAGCCTTAGTTTATCCTCTCTTTATTGCATTGCCGTTCTTGTTAAAGCATGTAAACTTGAAAGACAAATACATAATACTGACCATTATTTGTGCATGGGGAATCTACCTATCACTGAATATACTAAATGATGCAAGTGAATATATTCCATACAAATCCATTTTATTTTAATGTAAAATGAAAAACAAAGATTTTATTTCTGTTTTATTACCTTTATACAATGAACCTGAAAATCTTGCCAGAAAAGCTATTGATTCTATCATAGAGCAAACTTATGATAGGTTAGAGATTATACTATTATTGGATAATCCCACCAATGAGATACTAAAGAACCTATTAACCGAATATTCCCAAAAAGACAAACGGATTATTTCTGTTATAAATGAACAAAATAAAGGATTACCGGATACGCTAAACAGAGGTATTGATATTGCAACCGGTAGTTTCATAGCTCGCATGGATGGAGACGATATTTCAGCTCATGACAGATTAGAAAAACAATTAAATTATTTATATCTACATCCTGAAATAGACTTATTGGGAACTGATGCTTTTGTCATTAATGAAGAGGGAGAATTGATTGGTGAATACCATAAACTATCAACGGATTTTTCTCAAAAAATGATGTTGCGCTATATCACAATCAATTTAATTCATCCCACTTGGTTCGGGAAATGTGAATTATTTAAAAAATGCAGATACAGAAACTTTACCCATTGCGAGGATTACGATTTCATGATAAGAGCCTATGCATTGGGATACCACTTTCACAATTTAAAAGAAAAATTGTTTTACGTTAGAATCCAGCAAACTAGTTTGCGTTCTGTCTCAAGAAAATATGCTTATGAACAATATATAAATACATTAAGAGTAAAAAAACAATTCAAGGAATTTAGACAAAAGCATTTGAAAGTCTATCCTAATTTACCAGAACTTATTTATGACTTAAATGATAAAAAAAAATATCAATCAACCATATCACTTCTTAACGATCTTAGAGAATCTTTCTTCCAGAAAAGAATTAAGAATTTCATCTCCATCTTTATAAAGATTGCACGAAAGGACTTCAGACCATTAGAGTTCAGGCTAAAAGTATTCATCTTATCAAAGCTACTGACTATTGCAGAAAAAATAAAAATAGCAAATCTCCTATCTAAATACATTATATCATGAAAATATTAGTGACAGGTGCAGCTGGTTTCATTGGTAGTTATGTTTCCAAACATTTATTGGCATATGGAAACGAAGTAATAGGTTTGGATAACATAAATGACTATTACGATATCAATCTTAAATATGGCCGTTTGGCTGAATTGGGAATCGAAAAAGAGAATATAGGTTGGTATAAATTCACCTCAAGTACGACTTTTTCTAATTTCCGGTTCATCCGAATGAATTTAGAAGATACTCAAGCAATGCAAATGCTTTTTGCTAATGAGGGATTTGAGTGTGTATGTAATTTAGCCGCACAAGCAGGAGTACGCTATTCAATACAGAACCCTTATGCTTATATAAAAAGCAACGTAGATGGTTTCTTGAATGTTTTAGAGGGTTGCCGCCATAATAAAGTAAGACATTTTGTTTATGCCAGTTCAAGCAGCGTGTATGGACTAAATGGGAAAGTACCATTTTCAGAAGATGACAGCATTGCCCATCCGGTAAGCTTATATGCCGCTTCAAAAAAATCAAATGAACTTATGGCTCATGCATATAGTCATCTATATAATATTCCTTCAACCGGTTTACGTTTCTTTACCGTTTATGGACCATGGGGACGTCCTGATATGTCACCTTTCTTATTTGCAGATGCCATTTTAAATCACCGTCCCATTAAAGTCTTCAATAATGGAGATATGCTACGTGATTTTACTTATATTGACGACATTGTAGAAGGTGTTTTAAAAGTCATTACTCATATTCCTACAGCTGACGCAACATGGAATCCGGAATCTCCATCTCCAGCTTCTTCATCAGCTCCCTATAAAATATACAATATCGGTAATTCTCAACCCGTTAAACTGATGGATTTTATTCAAGCTATCGAAAACGCTATCGGAGAGGAAGCCGATAAAATCTATTTGCCCATGCAGCCGGGAGATGTGTATCAAACTTATGCTGACACTTCGCGATTAGAAAATGAATTAGGTTTTAAACCACATAAGGATTTAAATGAAGGGGTCAAAGAAACCATTGGTTGGTATCGTAATTTTTATAAAATTTAAATCGTAAAATCTTTTATAATTATGAATATAGCTATTGTAGGAACAGGATATGTTGGTCTTGTTTCAGGAACTTGTTTTGCAGAGATGGGAGTAAATGTAACTTGTATAGATGTCAATGAGGAAAAAATACAAGCACTTTTGAATGGAAATATTCCCATTTATGAGCCAGGACTGGACGAAATGGTATTAAGAAATAATAAAGAAGGAAGATTACATTTCACCACAGATATAACAACATGTCTCAATGATGTAGATATTGTATTCAGTGCTGTAGGTACTCCCCCTGATGAAGATGGAAGTGCTGATTTAAAATATGTGTTGGAAGTAGCTCGTACTGTAGGTAGAAACATGAATAAATATTTAGTCTTAGTAACAAAATCCACCGTTCCAGTAGGCACTGCAAAAAAAATAAAACAAGCAATTCAAGACGAATTAGATAAAAGAGGGGTATCTATTCCATTCGATGTGGCGAGTAATCCTGAATTTTTAAAGGAAGGAGCTGCCATTAAAGATTTTATGAGTCCGGATCGTGTAGTCATCGGAGTAGAATCGGAGAAAGCCAAAGAGATGATGACACGTCTATATCGTCCGATGATGTTAAATAACTTCCGAGTTATCTTTACAGATATTCCTTCCGCAGAAATGATTAAATATGCAGCCAACTCCATGCTTGCTACTCGTATCAGTTTTATGAATGACATAGCTAATCTATGTGAATTAGTAGGAGCTGATGTAAACATGGTACGCAAAGGTATTGGGGCAGATACACGCATAGGCAATAAATTTCTTTATCCTGGATGCGGATATGGAGGGTCCTGTTTCCCGAAAGATGTAAAGGCTTTAATTAAAACAGCTGAAAAGAACGGATATGATATGAGAGTCCTAAAAGCTGTAGAAGAGGTAAACGAAACTCAAAAAAGTATTTTATACAAAAAACTTTTGGAATATTATCAGAATGATTTAAAAGGTAAAAAAGTTGCGATTTGGGGCTTGGCTTTCAAGCCTGAAACAGATGATATGCGAGAAGCAACGGCATTGGTCATGATTCAAAAATTAATAGAAGCTGGTTGTAAAGTAAAAGTTTATGATCCTATTGCGATTAACGAATGCAAAAGGAGAATCGGTAATACTGTAGAATACGCAACAGATATGTATGATGCAGTTCTCAATGCAGACGCATTGCTATTGCTCACAGAATGGAAGCAATTCAGAATGCCCAGTTGGGGAGTTGTAAAAAAAACAATGAACCAAGCTGTTCTAATTGATGGACGTAATATTTATGACGAACAAGATATGAAAGAAATCGGCTTTGATTATATGTGCATTGGAAAATAACTTTTACAATGAATAAGGAAGTATTATATCCCCTTGCTATGATAGCAAACGAACAATACTATTTTTTATTATTTTAATCTAATGAATTTGTCTGTACTTCTTTCTGTTTACAACAAAGAGAATCCTAATTATTTAGTAAAAAGTTTAGATAGTATTTTTTCTCAAACTCAGTCTCCTGTTGAGGTTATTTTAGTAAAGGATGGTCCATTAAATAATGAACTTGATGGCATCATTGATTTATATGTATCGCAATATCCTAATTTGAAAGTTTTTCCATTAGTAACCAATCAAGGCTTGGGAAAAGCCTTAAATGAAGGTCTTAAACATTGTTCTTATGACATTGTTGCCCGAATGGATACAGATGATATTGCTAAACCGGATCGTTTTGAGAAACAATTGGCTATTTTTGAAAAGTATTCGGATATAGACGTGGTTGGAGCTTGGATTGACGAATTTGAAGATGATATTTCGGAAGTAAAGTCTGTAAGAAAGTTACCGGAGCTACCTGATGATATTAGACAATTTGCAAAACGCCGTAATCCTATAAATCATCCGGTTGTAATGTTTCGAAAGAGCGCAGTATTGGCTGCCGGTGGATACCAACATTTCCCTTTATTTGAGGATTACTATTTATGGATACGTATGTTGATGAATGGAGCTAAGTTTTATAATATTCAGGAAAGCTTGCTGTATTTCCGTTTTTCTCCGGAAATGTTTAAAAGAAGAGGGGGATGGAAATATATGATAAACGAATTGCATTTTCTGCAAATTATGAGACAAATGCATTTTATTTCTTTTTCTCAATTCATGCAAAACCTATTTGTCCGTTTCTCTATTAGGCTAATACCTAATTCTTTGCGGGCAATTATATATACGAAATTGATTAGATAGATACTGCATGAATGATTCCTTTATAGCCTGGTTGATTTTCAGCGTCTGAATATTTTTCTGACTTTTTTCATCAGTTTTATTCCAAGCATGGCTCCGTCGAATACAGCCATACCGGTATTAAATGCACGCATGATAGCCGTTCCTTTATTTGCAGCAGGGGCTATCGGGGCAAATAAGTTCCGGGCGGTATCATTCATGACCTGCTTTTGGGCACGTAATTCTTCTAATGCTTCGGCCTTTTGTCGTTGGAGGTCTTCCAGTGTAAGAATCCCTGTCTGGACGGTATCATTCATATCCATGATATTTTAGTTTTTATTGTTATCTATGAATAATCCGGCAATGAATTTGGTCATTGGATTAATAATGATTTTTTTGCGGAACGCAACAATTAACGCAATCAATAAAATATGGAAGCAGCTTATCATGGCAAAACTTACCATTAATCCGCCTACTATGGGGTCTAGTATGTAGGCCAGGGTAAAGGAGAGATAAAACAAAGCCACCATGCCGAGGATGACGACCAACAATACAAGTATAAGCGTTGAGAGCAATATGGTTAATTTCTCCGCTACTTCCAGTTGGGTATATTTCTTTTGTAGTTCCAGATATTTCTTGAAATCGAAAAATAGCTGCTGGATATTCTCAATACTGTTGTCATCTGCAAACATAGTGGCTTTGTTTTGAAATGTGGTTTGATTTATTCGTTTGCTTCGCCTTTCAGTTCTGCTGCAATTTCATCAACGAGGTTTTCCATTTCATTACGGTTCAACCGGATACCTTTCTTGCGAAGGATTTCCGCAATCTTGTGACGCGTATCTTCTCCTTTTTCCGGGGCAAACAAAATACCGATGGCAGCACCTACCGCTGCACCACCCAAAAAAGCTGCTAAAACATTTAATCCTTTCATAATAATACTCCTTTCTTTTTATTAGGTCTAATATGACAAAGCTAACAATTTATTTTGAATGATTGTTCATTAATTCGTGTTTTTTGAAAATATATGCCTCAAAAAGAGATAAAACATGTATTTTAACTATATTTAACGGCATAGGAGAGGCTAAGATAAGCGGTTCGGAGTACTTTTGCTTCCTAAACAAAAAAGAGATATATGAAAAGATTGTTGAACGGGACAATACTATTGCTTTTGATGTGTGTAGCGCTGGGACTGGCGTCTTGTATGAATGACGGCGGTTCCGACTGGGTAGGAAAATGGCAGTTGCGCGAATATCAGTATCCCGATGGTAAAGTGCAGAAAGTAGACAGTATCTTCTATGATTTTCAAAAAGGTAGTTTTCTGGCACATTGTATGAATGAAAGTGGAAGCTATGAATCTTTTTATGGTTATTATAAGTTGAAAGATGATGAAATTTCTATAACTTTGTGGCCGGATAATAGTTCAGGAAATGAGTCTGTTCATGAAGAACTTGTAAATTCGGATAGCTATAAGAAGTTCTTTGGTTGGGGAGATAGCGGCGAGAGAACGTTCAAGGTTGAAGAATTGACAAACAAGAAGATGCGGTTGGACTATGAAGGAACGAAATATGTTTTCCGTAAATATTGAGTGTTATTTGAGAATAGATATAGTTATTAACAAAAAATAAAAAGAAAAGATGAAAAAATTGGCAGTGTTAGGAATGGGAGTATGTATTGTACTGGCATTCTCTTCTTGTAAATCGAGTGAAAGCGCTTACAAGAAAGCATACGAAAAGGCTAAACAGCAGGAACTGGCAGAACCGCAGACTACTGCACCGGTAGAGGAAGTTGCTCCTGTGGTTAGCGCTCCGGTAGAAGCTAAGGTTGTAGAAAGTGCACCGGTAGGTACGATCCGTGAAGAGAAAGTGACGGTGGTATCAGGTGCTGACGGACTGAAAGATTATAGTGTTGTATGCGGTAGCTTCGGTGTGAAAGCCAATGCGGAGAACCTGAAAAACTTCTTGGATAAGGAAGGTTATAATGCTGTCATTGCATTTAATGCAGACGCCGCTATGTATCGTGTAATTGTAAGTACATATGCAGACAGAAATTCTGCTGCCAGCGCTCGCGATGCTTTCAAGGCTAAATACCCTAACCGTCAGGATTTCCAGGGTGCTTGGCTGCTGTATCGCATTAATTAATTTGAATTCTTTTTGGTAATTCATAAGAAAGGGGTATTTCCCTCCTTTCAAGATAGGGCGGTAACTGGGAAGTTACTGCCTTTTTCATAATCTGTTGAAAATGATTATGAAAACTCTGTTTTGGGTGATTGTGAAAAGTACTTATAAATATCTCTTTTTCGTTTAAAAGAAGTTATAAAACAAAATTAAAAACTTTTGGCGGTAAAAAAGTTTTTAATTTTGCACCTTATATATTTTGAGAATACAATATGGAACGACAATATATACTTGATGCGATTGATGCAGCACTTTGTGCCGGCAAAGATATCCTCTCTATTTACAATGATCCGACCTCAGATTTTCAAATAGAAAAGAAAGCGGATAATTCTCCTTTGACGATTGCTGATAAGAAAGCGCATGCGGCTATTGCCGGCTATCTGCAAAAAACGCCTTATCCATTATTGAGCGAGGAGGGAAAGCATTTGCCCTATGCAGAGCGATGTGCATGGACTACTTTATGGATTGTAGACCCTCTGGATGGTACCAAAGAGTTTATCAAACGGAATGGCGAGTTTACCGTTAATATCGCTTTGGTTCGTAATTCCGTTCCAGTAATGGGGGTTATATACCTTCCGGTAAAGCGGGAGCTTTATTTTGCCGAAGAAACATTAGGTGCTTACAAACTTTCGGACTTTACAGCTCGCAGCGGAGCGTCGTTGGAAGAGTTGATGGCGAAAGCCGTTCATTTGCCGATTAAGGATGATCACGATAAATTTGTAATTGTAGCATCCCGCTCACATCTGTCTCCCGAAACTGAAGATTACATTGAAAAGATGAAGCATTGCCACTCGGATGTAGAATTGATTTCCAGTGGAAGTTCCATTAAAATATGTTTGGTGGCGGAAGGTAAGGCGGATGTATATCCCCGTTTTGCTCCCACCATGGAATGGGATACGGCAGCAGGGCATGCCATTGCACGTGCTGCCGGTATGGAAGTATATCAGGCCGGAAAAGAAGAACCGCTACAGTACAATAAGGAAGATTTGTTGAATCCTTGGTTTATAGTAGAGCCCAGGCGTAATTAAATAACGACTCGTATATATGACGTTTGAAATCATATTTGTGCTTTTAGCGTTGCTGGGCATGGTGATAGCCCTGGTTTTGGATAAAATGCGTCCGGGGATGGTGCTCTTTTCGGTTGTGGTACTGTTTCTCTGTGCCGGAATCCTGACACCTAAAGAAATGCTGGAAGGATTTAGCAATAAGGGTATGATTACGGTTGCCATGCTGTTTCTGGTCAGTGAGGGGATTCGTCAGTCCGGTGCGTTGGGGCAGCTTATCAAGAAGCTCCTGCCACAAGGTAAAACCACCGTTTTCAAAGCACAACTCCGAATGCTTCCTACGATTTCCTTTATTTCGGCTTTCTTGAATAATACTCCTGTCGTTGTAATTTTTGCTCCGATTATAAAACGTTGGGCTGAGTCGGTAAAGCTTCCGGCTACTAAATTTCTGATTCCTTTGTCCTATGTGACGATTCTGGGAGGTATCTGTACTTTAATCGGCACTTCCACCAATCTGGTGGTACACGGTATGATACTGGATGCCGGTTATGAGGGATTTACTATGTTTGAACTTGGGAAAGTCGGTATTTTTATTGCAATAACCGGTATTATCTATCTGTTTCTGTTTTCTTCCAGACTATTGCCCGATGTCCGTAAAGATGCGGTGAAACCGGATGATGAACCGGAAGAACATAGTGATCTGCATAGGGTAGAGGCTGTTTTGGGTCCTCGTTTTCCGGGTATCAACAAGAAACTGAAGGATTTTAACTTTAAACGTCATTATGGCGCTGAAGTGAAAGAGATAAAGCGTAACGGCCAGAGTTATGTGCAGGATTTGGAGAATGAGTATTTCCGGGAAGGTGATACTTTGGTGGTAATGGCTGATGATTCTTTTGTGCAGACGTGGGGTGAATCTTCTGTCTTCGTGATGCTTGCCAACGGTAAGGATACGGAGCCTGTTGCAAGTAAAGGCAAACGTTGGTTTGCCCTTGCCCTGCTGATTCTGATGATAACCGGAGCTACGGTTGGCGAACTGCCTGCAGTGAAAGAGGCTTTTCCGGATATCAAATTGGATATGTTCTTTTTCGTGTCCGTTACAACCATTCTAATGGCATGGACAAAAATCTTTCCGGCCCGTAAATATACCAAATATATATCGTGGGATATCCTAATAACGATTGCCTGTGCTTTTGCCATCAGCAAGGCAATGGTAAACTCCGGAGTGGCGGATGCCGTGGCCGAATACATCATTGGACTGACGGATCATTACGGGCCTGCGGTGTTGCTGGCTGTTATGTTTGTCATTACCAACCTGTTTACCGAACTGATAACGAATAATGCCGCCGCTGCACTTGCTTTTCCCTTGGCGCTTTCCATTTCATCGCAACTGGGCGTAAGTCCGACGCCTTTCTTTGTGGTTATCTGTATGGCTGCATCGGCAAGTTTCTCGACGCCTATCGGTTATCAGACCAACCTGATAGTACAAGGTATCGGCAATTATAAATTTACGGATTTCGTCCGCATCGGACTTCCGTTGAATATTATCACTTTTCTTATATCCATATTCCTTATTCCCTTAATATGGCCATTTTGATTGAATTATGACAGAAAATAATATATATCCTATTTTTGACAGAATGTTGTCGAGGCAAGACAAAGAAGAGCTTCTGAAACAACATAGCGTGATGATTTGGTTTACCGGGCTGAGCGGGTCGGGTAAGAGTACGATAGCTATCGCTTTGGAGCGTGAGTTGCATAAACGCGGATTGCTTTGCCGTATTTTGGACGGAGACAATATCCGCAGCGGCATCAATAACAATTTGGGCTTTACGGAAGCCGACCGCATAGAGAACATCCGCCGTATAGCCGAGGTTTCCAAATTGTTTGTAGATACGGGCATTATAACGATTGCAGCCTTTATCAGTCCCAGCAACGACATCCGCGAAATGGCGGCGAATATTATCGGGAAGGATGATTTTCTGGAAGTGTACGTCAGTACGCCCATTGAGGAATGCGAACGCAGGGATGTAAAAGGCTTGTATGCAAAGGCACGCCGCGGAGAAATTAAAAACTTCACGGGTATTTCCGCGCCATTCGAGGCTCCTGCACATCCGGCATTGACACTGGATACATCTGCGTTGAGCCTGGAAGAATCCGTCAATAAATTATTGGAATTAATTTTACCGAGAATTCAGAAGAAATAATATAGCATGAAAGAAGAATATAAACTGAGCCATTTGAAAGAACTCGAAGCAGAGTCTATTCATATTATCCGCGAAGTGGCTGCGGAATTCGAGAATCCGGTGATGCTGTATAGTATCGGCAAGGACTCATCGGTTATGGTACGTCTGGCCGAAAAGGCTTTTGCTCCGGGTAAAGTTCCTTTCCCGTTGATGCATATCGACTCTAAGTGGAAGTTCAAGGAGATGATTCAATTCCGTGACGAGTATGCCCGGAAGTACGGCTGGAACCTGATTGTAGAGAGCAATATGGAAGCTTTTGAAGCAGGTGTAGGACCTTTTACGCATGGCAGTAAAGTGCATACGGACTTGATGAAGACACAGGCGCTGCTGCACGCATTGGATAAATACAAATTCGATGCGGCTTTCGGTGGCGCCCGTCGCGATGAAGAGAAGTCGCGCGCAAAGGAACGTATCTTCTCTTTCCGTGATAAGTTCCACCAGTGGGATCCGAAGAATCAGCGTCCGGAATTGTGGGACATATACAATGCGCGTGTCCATAAGGGAGAAAGTATCCGTGTGTTCCCGTTGAGCAATTGGACGGAACTGGACATCTGGCAATATATCCGTCTGGAGAATATTCCTATCGTACCTTTGTATTTTGCCAAGGAGCGTCCTTGCGTGGAGATTGACGGCAACCTGATTATGGCTGATGACGACCGCTTGCCAGAACAGTATCGCGAGAAGATTGAAATGCGTATGGTGCGTTTCCGTACGTTGGGTTGCTGGCCGCTGACCGGGGCTGTAGAAAGCAGTGCCGATACAATCGAGAAGATTGTGGAAGAGATGATGACTACCACCAAGAGCGAACGTACCACCCGCGTTATCGATTTCGACCAGGAAGCAAGTATGGAGCAGAAGAAACGTGAGGGATACTTCTAATGAAATTAAGAATTAAAAATTGAGAATTAAGAAATGGATGATTCAAGACTTGATATAAAGGCTTTCCTTGATAAAGACGAACAGAAAGATTTGCTTCGTTTCCTTACTGCCGGTTCGGTGGATGACGGAAAGTCCACGCTTATCGGACGTCTGTTGTTCGATAGTAAGAAATTGTATGAAGACCAGTTGGATGCGTTGGAGCGCGACAGCAAACGTATGGGTAATGCCGGCGACCACATCGACTATGCCTTGTTGTTGGACGGTTTGAAGGCGGAGCGTGAGCAGGGCATTACTATCGACGTGGCCTATCGCTACTTCTCCACGAATAACCGTAAATTCATCATTGCCGACACTCCGGGACACGAACAGTATACGCGTAACATGATTACCGGCGGCTCTACCGCAAATCTGGCGATTATTCTGGTAGATGCCCGCACGGGTGTCATCACGCAGACGCGCCGTCATACTTTCCTTGTATCTTTGCTGGGTATCAAGCATGTGGTGCTTGCCGTTAATAAGATGGACTTGGTGGACTTCTCCGAAGAGCGTTTCAATGAAATTGTAGGCGAGTACAAGAAGTTTATCGCTCCGTTGGGCATCCCCGATGTGACTTGCATCCCGCTTTCTGCGCTTGATGGCGACAATGTGGTGGAGAAGTCGGAGCGCACTCCGTGGTACAACGGTACTTCTTTGCTCGACTTCCTCGAAACCGTGCCTATTGATAACGACCACAACCTGAAAGATTTCCGCTTCCCGGTACAGTATGTGTTGCGTCCCAACCTCGACTTCCGTGGTTTCTGCGGCAAGGTGGCTTCGGGTATTATCCGCAAGGGAGATGAGGTGATGGCATTGCCGTCCGGAAAAAAGTCCCGCGTCAAGAGCATCGTGACCTATGACGGGGAATTGGATTATGCTTTCCCGCCGCAGTCCGTTACATTGACGCTCGAAGACGAGATTGACGTATCACGCGGAGAGATGCTGGTACATCCCGACAATCTTCCGATGATGGAGCGTAACTTCGAAGCCATGGTAGTGTGGATGGACGAGGAACCGATGGATGTAAACAAATCGTTCTTCATCAAGCAAACTACCAATTTGAGCCGTACGCGTATTGACAATATCAAGTATAAGGTAGATGTCAATACAATGGAGAAACTCTCCCTTGACAACGGCCGGTTGACGAAAGAGACCCTGCCGATGCAGTTGAACCAGATTGCCCGCGTAGTGTTGACTACTGCCAAGGAACTCTTCTTTGACCCTTATCAGACCAACAAAGCCACCGGTTCTTTCATCCTGATAGACCCGATAACCAACAATACCAGCGCCGTTGGTATGATTATCGACCGCGTGGAAGATAAGGATATGCATGTATCCGAAGAACTCCCTGTTCTTGACTTGCCGAAGCTGGGCATCGCTCCCGAGCATTACGAGGCTGTAGAGAAAGCCGTCAAAGAACTGGAACGTCAGGGAGTGGCAGTGATTATTAAGAAATGAAAATTAAACATTAACAAATAAGAGTCGGATGAGAATTGCGGACTGGCCCGAAAGGCTGTTCTGCAATCCTCAACTTACAATTCTCAATTAAACAAGAATGGGTTTATTAGAATTCAACAAACTGCCGATTAACACACTGGTCGGTGCAGACTGGAAAACGTTCAACGCCATTACAAAAGGACGTGAAATAGATGCCGCGTACAAAGGTAAATTCCGGTTGACGAAAGCCGTTTGCCGCATGCTTTCTACATTGGCTCCCTTGCAGGACAAACGCTATGAGAAGCTGTTGGCGGACAAACCGCTGGAGCACGACCCTGTATTTATCCTCGGTCACTGGCGTAGTGGAACAACTTTCGTGCATAATGTGTTCTCTTGCGACAAGCATTTCGGCTATAACACAACGTATCAGACCGTATTTCCGCATCTGATGATGTGGGGACAGCCTTTCTTCAAGAAAAACATGAGCTGGCTGATGCCCGACAAGCGTCCCACGGACAATATGGAGCTGGCGGTAGACCTGCCGCAGGAGGAAGAGTTTGCGTTGGCGAACATGATGCCTTATACCTATTATAACTTCTGGTTCTTGCCCAAGCATCAGCAGGAGTATGCCGATAAGTATCTGTTGTTCGACGATATAAGCGAGGCGGAGTTGAAGGTGTTTGAGGAAACATTTACCAGACTCATCAAGATTTCCTTGTGGAATACGCACGGTACGCAGTTCCTCAGCAAGAACCCGCCGCATACCGGACGTGTGAAGGAGCTGGTAAAGATGTTCCCCAATGCCAAGTTCATCTACCTGATGCGTAATCCTTATACGGTGTTCGAGAGCACGCGCAGTTTCTTCACGAATACTATCCAGCCGTTGAAACTTCAGGATATTACTCCTGCGGAACTGGAGCAGAACATCCTGTCTATCTATGCCAAACTTTATCATAAGTACGAGGCGGACAAGGCAAGCATTCCGGCGGGTAATCTGATTGAAGTGAAGTTCGAGGACTTCGAAGCCGATGCTATGGGAATGACGGAGCACATCTACGATGCGCTGTCCATACCCGGTTTTGCGGATGCCCGCACTGCCATCGAGCAGTATGTAGGCGGTAAGAAAGGTTATAAGAAGAATAAATATAAATATGACGACCGCACGGTGCAACTGGTTCAGGACAACTGGGGCTTTGCGCTGAAGCAGTGGAATTATGAACTTTAACTGATTGTAGGAGAATAGAGAAATGATTCGTAAAAGACTTCGAATGTTGAGTTTGCTGTCCGCAATGCTTTGCTGCGTAGCAGTATCGGCACAGCATAAGGTTGAGATGATTCCTTTCGGAAATATGGATCAATGGATTGACCGCCAGATTAAAGAATCGGGAATTATCGGCGGTGCTACCAAAAATGTGTATGCTATCGGTCCTACGGCAACTATCCGTGAAAACAAGCCGTATAAGAATATGGGCGGTTCCCCGTGGGCTACTTCCAACGTGATGGCGCGTGTGGCAGGCATCACCAAAACCAATACTTCGGTATTTCCGGAGAAGCGGGGCGACGGCTTCTGTGCCCGTATGGACACCCGTATGGAAAGCGTAAAAGTGTTCGGCATCGTGGACATTACGGTGCTGGCTGCCGGTTCCATATTTTTGGGCGATGTACACGAGCCCATCAAGGGGACGAAGAATCCGCAGAAGATACTGAATTCGGGCATCCCGTTCACCAAGAAACCTATTGCCATTCAGTTTGACTATAAGGTGAAGATGTCCGACCGTGAAAAACGTGTTCATGCCACCGGTTTCAGCAAGATAACCGATGTGGAAGGAAAGGACTTCCCCGAAATGAACCTCTTTTTGCAGAAACGCTGGGAAGACAAAGACGGAAATATCTATGCCAAACGCGTGGGTACGGTGGTGGTGCGTTATTACACTACAACGGACGACTGGCGCAACAATGCCACTTATTCCATTATGTACGGCGATATAACGGGCAACCCCGAATACAAGGCGCACATGATGCGCCTGCAAGTGCAGGAACGCTATGCGGTGAACAGTAAGGGCGAAAGCGTGCCTATCAAGGAAGTGGCATGGGGAACGGAAGATGATATCCCCACACATATCCAGTTGCAGTTTACGTCCAGCCACGGCGGGGCATATATCGGTTCTCCGGGCAATTCATTCTATGTAGATAATGTGAAGTTGGTATATTGATTTCGTTCCTATACCGGCATGTGTAATTTTGCCTATGGCGAAAAACCTGTTTGATGTATATCAGACGGGATTTTCACCATAGGCAAAATCTTTTTTGATACGTATGAAAAAGAGTTCAAATATAAATCGTAATTTTGTAGCCCATTATGAGTAGAATAATAGCTATTGATTACGGTAAAAAACGTACGGGCATAGCCGTCAGCGACACGTTGCAGATGATTGCCAACGGGCTTACTACTGTGCCTACCCACGAACTGCTCGCCTTTATCACGGACTACGTGGCGAAAGAACCGGTAGAGCGGATACTTGTCGGACTGCCGAAGCAGATGAATAACGAAGCTTCCGAGAACATGAAACGGATAGAGCCGTTTGTGCGTTCCTTGCAAAAGCGGTTGCCCGATATGCCGGTAGAGTATGTGGACGAGCGGTTTACTTCGGTCTTGGCGCACCGCACCATGCTGGAAGCCGGACTGAAAAAGAAAGACAGGCAGAACAAGGCGCTGGTGGACGAAATCAGCGCGACTATTATCCTGCAGACTTATCTGGAGAACAGGCGCTTCTCCTCTTTATAAATGTTTGGAAAATAATTCATAATTCATAAATTAAAGAAATGATTTTACCTGTTTATGTATACGGACAACCCGTATTGAGAAAAGTAGCGGAGGACATTACTCCCGATTATCCGAACCTGAAAGAACTGATTCAGAATATGTTCGAAACCATGGACCATGCCGATGGCGTGGGACTTGCAGCGCCGCAAATCGGTTTGCCTATCCGTGTGGTGGTTGTAGACCTGGATGTGTTGTCGGAAGATTATCCTGAATATAAAGGTTTCCGTAAGGCATATATCAATGCGCATATCCTCGAAGTATCGGGCGAAGAGGTATCTATGGAAGAAGGCTGCCTGAGCCTGCCGGGCATTCACGAATCTGTGAAAAGAGGCAATAAGATACGCGTGAAGTACCTGGACGAGGACCTGGTGGAGCATGACGAGATTGTGGAAGGCTATCTGGCCCGTGTGATGCAGCATGAGTTCGACCATTTGGACGGTAAGATGTTTATCGACCATCTGTCTCCCTTGCGCAGACAGATGATAAAGGGAAAACTGAATGCCATGCTGAAAGGTAAGGCACACTGTACCTATAAGGTGAAAACCGTAAAGTAAGCAAACCATATAATAAGGTATAAAAGGCTCAAAAAATATAAAAAGTCTTCGGTATATCCTGATATGTAAATGAATAAACGCTACTTTTGTTTTGTTTACAAGCATTTATAAGACAAGATGATAAAAAAGATATTGCTGGCAATTCTGTTATTGCCCACGTTGTTATATGCGCAAATCAATACGGAACGGGTGATGACCATTGCCCGCAACGCATTGTATTTCGAGGACTACGTGCTTTCTATCCAATATTTCAATCAGGTAATCAACGCGAAGCCTTATTTATACGAGCCTTATTTCTTCCGTGCGCTGGCAAAAATCAACCTGGACGATTTTCAGGGAGCGGAAGCGGATTGCGATCAGGCTATTCAGCGCAATCCTTTTGTTGTAGGCGCTTATCAGATAAGAGGTTTGGCACGTATCCGCCAGGATAAGTTCGACGGTGCGGTCGAGGACTACAAAACGGCTTTGAAGTACGACCCGGAGAATGTGGTACTTTGGCATAACCTCTCTCTTTGTCATATGCAGAAAGAGGATTTCAATGCTGCCAAAGAGGATTTGGGCAAGTTGCTCGCCATAGCTCCCCGCTATACGCGTGCGTACCTGATGCGCGGTGAGGTCAATCTCAAGCAGAACGATACGATACAGGCCTTGAAGGATTTTGATAAGGCCATTGATATGGACCGTTACGACCCCGACGGCTGGGCCGCCCGTGCCATTGTCCGTCTTCAGCAATCCGACTACAAGGAAGCTGAAAAGGATTTGGACCAGGCGATACACCTGAGCGCACGTAATTCGGGCAACTACATAAACCGGGCTTTGGCGCGTTTCCATCAGAATAACCTGAGAGGTGCGATGAGCGACTATGACCTGGCGCTGGATATTGACCCCAATAACTTCCTCGGTCACTATAACCGGGGACTGCTGCGTGCACAGGTAGGTGACGATAACCGTGCGATAGAAGATTTCGACTTTGTGCTGAAGATGGAGCCGGACAATATGATGGCAACTTTCAACCGTGGTTTGCTGCGTGCACAAACGGGCGATTACCGCGGCGCTATCAGCGACTACTCCAAAGTGATAGAAGAGTATCCCAACTTCACGGCGGGTTACTACCATCGTGCCGAGGCCCGCAAGAAGATTGGCGACCGTAAGGGAGCCGAGCAGGATGAGTTCAAGCTTATGAAGATGCAGCTCGACAAGCGCAACGGCGTGACAACCGGCGGCAATGACAAGGATGTGGCGGATAATGCGGACGGCAACTCCGGAAAGGATAACGGCAAGACCCGTAAGAAGTCCGACAAGAATATGGATAACTACCGCAAGATTGTGATTGCGGATGATTCGGAAGTGGAACAGCGTTATAAGAGCGACTATCGCGGCCGTGTGCAAGACCGTAACGTGACTATCAAGCTCGAACCTATGTATGCGCTGACCTATTATGAGAAGCTGAGCGACGTAAAACGTATTGTGCATTATCACAAGTATATAGACGAGTTGAATCACTCCAAACTGTTCCCCAAACCGTTGCGCATCACCAATATGGAGTCGCCTCTGACAGAAGAGCAGGTACGTTTCCACTTCGCATTGATAGACGCCCATACATCGGATATTGTGGCAGACGAAAAAAATGCCGGAAAGCGGTTTATGCGCGGTTTGGATTTCTATCTGGTGCAGGACTTTGCAAGTTCCATAGACGATTTTACACAGAGTATCCTGCTGGATGATACTTTCTTCCCGGCATATTTCATGCGTGCTTTGGTGCGCTACAAGCAGTTGGAGTACAAGAAAGCGGAAGCCGGTATGAACGAGGGTGCCGTTTCCGGTGCGCAAGAAGTAAAGAAGGCGGAAGTAACGGCGATGGATTACGATATTGTGAAAAATGATTTGGATCATGTCATCCAATTGGCGCCCGATTTTGTTTACGGTTATTATAACCGCGGCAATGTATTGTCGCTGCTGAAAGATTACCGTGCGGCATTGGCGGATTACGACAAGGCAATCGGACTGAATCCCGATTTTGCCGAAGCCTATTTCAACCGTGGCCTGACGCATATCTTCCTGGGCAATAACAGGCAGGGAATTTCTGATTTGAGCAAGGCAGGCGAATTGGGTATCGTTTCCGCTTACAATATTATCAAGCGTTTTACGAATACGCAACAGTAACATTTTTTTGCTAAAAAATAGAATATCAATAAAGAATTAGCTATTTTTGCGTTCTAAAATTTGAATTATACATAGCATTATGATAAAGATAACATTTCCAGACGGCTCCGTTCGCGAATACAACGAAGGAGTGACAGGACTGCAAATAGCAGAAAGCATTAGTTCACGTTTGGCACAGGATGTACTGGCTTGTGGCGTGAACGGAGAAGTTTATGATTTGGGGCGTCCTATCAGTGAAGACGCTGAAGTGGTTCTCTATAAATGGGAAGACGAACAAGGCAAGCATGCCTTCTGGCACACCAGCGCCCATTTGCTGGCGGAAGCTTTGCAGGAGTTATATCCGGGTATACAGTTCGGTATCGGTCCGGCCATCGAGAACGGTTTCTATTATGATGTGGATCCGGGAGAGACTGCTATCAAGGAAGCCGACCTGCCCGCTATCGAAAAGAAAATGGCGGAACTGGCAGCCAAGAAAGAAGCGGTTGTCAGAGAGAGTATTTCAAAGACGGATGCTTTGAAGATGTTCGGCGATCGCGGCGAAACTTATAAATGTGAGCTGATTTCCGAACTGGAAGACGGTCACATCACTACTTATACGCAGGGTGCGTTTACCGACTTGTGCCGTGGTCCTCACCTGATGACTACCGCGCCTATCAAGGCTATCAAGCTGACTTCCGTTGCCGGTGCTTACTGGCGGGGACAGGAAGACCGCAAGATGATGACACGTATCTACGGTATCACTTTCCCGAAGAAGAAAATGCTGGATGAGTATCTCGTATTGCTGGAAGAGGCCAAGAAGCGCGACCACCGTAAAATCGGCAAGGAGATGGACTTGTTCATGTTCTCCGATACGGTAGGCAAGGGACTTCCGATGTGGTTGCCGAAAGGTGCTGCATTGCGTATCCGCCTGCAGGAGTTCTTGCGCCGCATTCAGGCCCGTTACGACTATCAGGAAGTAATGTGTCCGCCTATCGGCAACAAGCTGCTGTACATCACTTCCGGACACTATGCCAAGTATGGTAAGGACTCGTTCCAGCCTATTCATACGCCGGAAGAAGGTGAAGAGTACTTCCTCAAACCGATGAACTGTCCTCATCACTGTATGATTTACAAGAACTCACCCCGTTCTTATAAAGACCTGCCTTTGCGTCTGGCGGAGTTCGGTACGGTTTGCCGCTACGAGCAGAGCGGTGAGCTTCACGGCTTGACCCGTGTACGCAGCTTTACGCAAGACGACGCGCACATCTTCTGCCGTCCCGATCAGGTGAAGGATGAGTTCCTGCGCGTAATGGACATTATCTCAATCGTATTCCAGTCTATGCACTTCGAGAACTTTGAAGCACAGATTTCTCTGCGCGACAAGGTGAACCGTGAGAAGTATATCGGTAGCGATGAGAACTGGGAGAAGGCAGAACAGGCTATTATCGAGGCTTGTGAAGAAAAGGGACTGAAAGCCAGAGTGGAATATGGTGAAGCTGCTTTCTACGGTCCTAAACTGGACTTTATGGTTAAGGATGCTATCGGCCGCCGTTGGCAGTTGGGTACCATTCAGGTAGATTACAACCTGCCCGAACGTTTCCAACTGGAATATACGGGAGCCGACAACCAAAAGCACCGTCCGGTAATGATTCACCGTGCTCCGTTCGGTTCTATGGAGCGTTTCGTAGCCGTGCTTATCGAGCATACCGCCGGCAAGTTCCCGTTGTGGCTGACTCCGGACCAGGTGGCTATCCTGCCTATCAGCGAGAAGTTCAATGATTATGCTCAGGAAGTGAAAGACTACCTGAAGAGATATGATGTCCGTGCCATTGTGGATGAGCGTAACGAAAAAATCGGACGTAAGATTCGTGACAACGAAATGAAGCGTATTCCGTACATGCTGATTGTCGGCGAGAAAGAGGCTGAAAACAGAGAAGTTTCCGTCCGCAAGCAAGGCGAAGGCGACCAGGGAACCATGAAATTTGAAGATTTTGCTAAAAAAGTGAACGAAGAAGTTCAAAATATGATAAATAAATGGTAACTTTGCGCCCAATTGTAAAAGCATAGCATACATACGATGTTCTAAAGACCGCTTTTACTTAACAAAAAAATAATTTGGTAGTAATAAACAAGAAACAAACTGGAAGTAAACGTTATTTAATGAAGAATGACAGCTTAAAAGGGCAACATCGGATTAATGAGCAAATCCGTGCCAAAGAAGTCCGCATTGTGGGCGATGAGGTGGAACCTAAAGTATATCCGATAGCTCAGGCCTTGAAAATGGCCGAGGAAATGGAAGCAGATCTCGTGGAGATTTCTCCGAATGCACAACCCCCTGTTTGTCGTATTATTGATTACTCTAAATTTCTTTATCAGTTAAAGAAGCGTCAGAAAGAGCAGAAGGCGAAGCAGGTTAAGGTAAATGTGAAGGAAATACGTTTCGGTCCTCAGACAGACGACCACGACTATAACTTCAAACTGAAACACGCCAAAGGCTTTTTGGAAGATGGCGACAAGGTGAAGGCATACGTGTTCTTCAAGGGTCGTTCAATTCTGTTCAAGGAGCAGGGCGAAGTACTGCTGCTGCGTTTTGCCAATGATTTGGAAGACTATGCGAAAGTAGACCAAATGCCGGTTCTGGAAGGAAAGAGGATGACCATTCAGCTTTCTCCGAAGAAAGGTGCAGCTCCGAAAAAGCCTGCCGCACCGAAGCCGGCAGAAGCTCCGAAAGCAGCTCCGGCCGAAGACAAAAGCGAAGACTAAAGAAATGAGTAACGCCGCAGGTATAGTGCGTTGCCATATAATTAAATAATTTAAAAATAAGTAAGATGCCAAAGATGAAGACTAACTCCGGTTCTAAAAAGAGATTTACTCTTACCGGAACAGGTAAAATCAAAAGAAAGCACGCTTTTCACAGTCACATTCTGACTAAGAAAACCAAGAAGCAAAAGAGAAATCTGTGTTACTCTACAACCGTTGATATAACGAATATGAGCCAGGTTAAGGAACTCTTAGCTATGAAGTAATCAAAAGCGTACGAAGTATTATTAAAGTTATTAACCGAATGCATTAGCTTTAAGTCCGTTGCGTGAAGTACCGGCGCTAACATTCAAAAACAAGTAAAACTATGCCAAGATCAGTAAATCATGTTGCTTCTAAAGCAAGAAGAAAGAAAATTTTGAAATTGACCAGAGGTTACTTTGGTGCAAGAAAGAACGTTTGGACCGTTGCCAAGAATACTTGGGAAAAAGGTTTGACTTATGCGTTCCGTGACCGTAAGAATAAGAAAAGAAACTTCCGCGCTTTGTGGATTCAACGTATCAACGCTGCTGCACGTCTGGAAGGTATGTCTTATTCCAAGCTGATGGGTGCTTTGCACAAAGCTGGTATCGAAATCAACCGTAAGGTTTTGGCTGATTTAGCAATGAATCATCCGGAAGCTTTCAAGGCCATTGTAGCTAAAGCAAAAGCTGCATAAGCCGGGGTAAAAGAATAAACCTGCAAGGCGCTGATTACGAATACGTAATCGGCGCTTTTTGTTTTGGGCAGTATTGTGGAAATGTGAAAACATCAGATGCAGGCAAACAATTTTCTTGTTTTTCTTGTTTCTTTCGTAGAAACTCACTACCTTTGAAGTAGAAAAAATAGCCGCATTGATTGGATCGGGAAACTCATCAATTCTAATGAAATACCGAGACAAGCTTCAGTTCTCAATGGCGGGCCACGCCCTTCGGGGTAACTCTTGAGTCGGTGGATTACAAAGAGGACGAGCACTCAAATCATGTCATACGGAGTTTCATCACATCATCGGTGCGGCTTTCTATAAAAGAGGAACGGTAATCTTGGTTGACTACCGTTCCTTTTTCTTTTGTCGTTATTTTACGGTTTTGCTTCTTGAAGATCAGAGAGTTCAGTAAAAATCGGATTGGTTGCAGTGAGGGGAAAAAGTCCAGGCTTTTGCTCGTTTAACTCCAGGTGTTTACTCCCGAAATGCCTGAAGTTTTAGGTTGGAATGCCCGGTGTTTGGGAAGTAAATTCCGGGAGTTTCGGGAGTATAATGCAGGGATATTTACCGGTATGGCACGGCTTCATTAACGGTTGGAACTGGACATACCGGTAGAATATTATTTGTTATCCCGCAAGTCTTTTACCCTGACGGCTTTGCCTTCGCTTTGAGGCAGGGAGCCTTTCTTGACCAGCTTCACTTTAGGAGTGACAAGGATTTCATCTTTCAGTCGGCGGGAAATAGCTTTGCGTACTTTCTCCAGTTCTATATAGTTGTCGGTGGATAAGTCGCTGAGCTCTACTTCCACAATCATTTCATCTTGATTGCTGATGGTTTCCAGAGTAATGAGGTAGTTGCTGCCCAATTCGGGGAATTGCACCAATACCTTTTCCACCTGCATGGGGAAGATGTTGACACCCTTGATTATAAACATATCGTCGCTGCGGCCCTTGATGCGGTCGATGCGCAGATGTGTACGTCCGCAGGGGCATGTATCCGGAAGTATGCGGGTAAGGTCGCGTGTGCGGTAGCGTATCAATGGCATCATTTCACGGTCGAGGGTAGTCAGTACCAGCTCTCCAATCTCACCGTCGGGAACCGGTTCGCCGGTTTCCGGATTGATGATTTCAACCAGATAGCAATCTTCCCAAAGGTGCATGCCGTTTTGCTCGGTACACTCAAAGGCAACGCCGGGACCGTTCATTTCGGTCATGCCGAAACTGTTGTAGGCTTTGACACCCAGTATCCGCTCAATCTTCCTGCGCTGTTCGTCCGTATGAGGTTCGGCTCCGATGACGAGGGTTTTCAGAGTAGTCGATGCCGGATCGATACCTTCTTCCTGAAATACCTCCGCCAGGCGTATGGCATAACTGGGAATGGCATGCAAGGCGGTGGTTCTGAAGTCCGTGATGAACTTGATTTGCCGTTTGCTGTTACCGGCAGCGGCGGGTACGGTCAGTGCGCCCAGGCGTTCGGCTCCGTATTGAAAACCTAATCCTCCGGTGAACATGCCATAGCCGGAACTGTTTTGAAAAACATCGGTCTTTCGCATGCCTACTGCGTATAGGCAACGTGCTACAAGGTTGGCCCAGGACTCCAGATCGTGCCGGGAGTGGACGATGACGGTGGGCGTTCCCGTGGTTCCGCTGGAAGAGTGGATGCGTACACCGTCTTCGTGCATATTGCCGGCCACAAGTCCGAAAGGGTAGTTGGCGCGCATGTCCGCCTTGGTGGTAAACGGGATTTTCCGGATGTCTTCTATCGACCGGATGCTGTCTGCCGTAATGCCGTGCTTTTGAAAAACTTGTTTGTAATAGGGGGAATTTGCTGCAATGCCGATTGTCTTCCTAAGCCGCCGGAGTTGCAGTTTGTGCAACTCCTCACGCGGCATGGTTTCTATCTCTTCTTCCCAGTATTTGTCATTCATGGTTATTGGTATTTTGATTTACATCAGGTTTTCTGCAATTTCCTTACCGGCAACCAAGGCCTTGAGGTTCAACTCTACAATGGCTTCGCCTTTACGCAGGAAAATGTCGCGGATGCTGTCTTGTACCTTCTGATAATCAATGCCGAGGAACGGAATGGTAGCTCCCAGCAACACGATGTTGGCAACGCGTGGAGAGCCCACTTCTTTGGCTACTTCGTTTACGTTCAGTACAATCTTGTGAGGAAGCTTGTCAAGTTCGGCTTTGAGAGCTTCTTCGGCAGGATAGTGGGGGATATTGATGAAAGGGGCTTCGTTCGTTACCAGCCAGCCTTCGGGACTGAGGTAGGGAAGATAGCGCAGCGCTTCCATGGGTTCCAGCGATATGATAAGGTCGCATTTGCCTGTAGGGATGAGGTCGGAAGCGATAGGCCGGTCGCTGATGCGGAGGTTGGACTGTACGTCTCCGCCTCGCTGGCTCATTCCGTGTACTTCGGCCTGTTTCATGTATAATCCGTCTTTAAGGGCTGCCTGCCCGATTACGGTAGCGATAGAGAGGATGCCTTGTCCGCCTACGCCGGAAAGTATAATGTCTTTTTTCATGGCTTTACTTGTTTCGTTTCTTACGTGCTAAAGTTTGAATACATTCTCTGCGGGGAATAATGACGGATACTCCGCGGTATTCGATTTCTTCGCGGATTATCTGCCTCATTTCCTCGTAGTTCTTCTTCAATGGAACTACTACGCGGATATGTTCGGGCGCTACGCCGATACCTGCACAGATAGCTTCGAGACGGCCGGTTCCGGCTGAATCCTGTCCGCCGGTCATGGCTGTGGTTTCGTTGTCGGAGATGACGATGGTGACGTTAGCGTTTTCGTTTACGCAGTCCAGCAGGCCTGTCATACCGGAGTGGGTGAAGGTGGAGTCGCCGATAACGGCAACCGCAGGATGGACTCCGGCATCCGAGGCGCCTTTTGCCATTGTAATGGAAGCTCCCATGTCTACGCAGGAGTCAATGGCATTGAAAGGAGCGTTGGCTCCTAAGGTGTAGCAGCCGATGTCGCTGAATACCTTGTGGCTGGGGTATTCTGCCCGGAGCACTTCGGTCAGCACGGTGTACATATCGCGGTGTCCGCAACCTTCGCACAAGGCTGGCGGGCGCATTTCGACGAGTGAAGGAACAGCGAATTCCGCTTTGTTCTCTTTGCCTACGGCGCGTGCTACGCTGTCCGGATTCAATTCTCCGTCCTGCGACAGTGTGCCGTCCAGACGTCCTTTGACTTTTACGCCGATGCCGAGGCAACCTTTCAGTTGTTTTTCTACAAACGGTTGTCCGTCTTCCAGCACGAGTATTTCGTCGCAGGCTTCTACAAGCTGCATCAGTTGTTTCTTGGGAAGCGGGTACTGGCCGATTTTCAATACCGGAAATTCGCAGCCTTCGGGATAGTTCTCCATAAGGTAGTTATAACCGATGCCGCAGGCTATGATGCCCAGTTTTTTCTTGGGACCGTCTATGTACTTGTTATAAGGTGAGTTTTCCGAGGCTTTGACAAAATCGTCTTGATGCTGCAACAGAAGTTTGTAGCGTTTGCGGGCGTTGCCGGGGAGCAGGATGAACTGGCGCGGGTCGTCACTGAAAGAAACCCTGTTCTGGGGCTGTTGCGCCTTGCGTTCTACACCGGAACGGGAATGCGCCAGCCGGGTAACCATACGCATCAGCAGCGGTTCGCCGGTTTGTTCGGAAAAGGCAAATCCGTTGTAAACCATGTCGTAGGCTTCTTGCTGGTTGCTCGGTTCGTACATCGGAATCAATGCAAAGTCACCGTAGAAGCGGCTGTCTTGTTCGTTTTGTGACGAATGCATGCTGGGGTCGTCGGCTGCAACGACAATGATGCCGCCTTTAACGCCGGTCACGGCGGAGTTGATAAAACAGTCGGCAGCCACATTCATGCCTACATGTTTCATGCAGACCAGTGAACGTTTTCCTGCGAACGACATTCCCAAAGCTGCTTCCATGGCAGTTTTCTCGTTGGAACACCAGCGGTTGTGGATACCTTTTTCGGCAGTAATCGCTGCTGTCTGGATATATTCGGTAATCTCCGTCGAAGGAGTACCCGGGTAGGCGTACACACCGGATAGGCCGGCGTCTAATGCAGCCTGTGCAATGGCTTCATCGCCAAGTAAGAGTTGTTTGCTCATTTTTTAGTGTTTAAGTGTTAATCATGGTTTTAGTAACAATCGCAAATATAGCTTTTTGCTTTTGTTTTATTATGATATTAGTTGAAAATCTTTCTTTCGTTTAACGCCTTCCAATACTTTCTGGCATTTTTCATGTGTTCGGCGTAGTTGGCTGCAAAATTATGGGTTCCTGAAAAATCTTCTTTGGCGCACATATAAATGTAATTGTGTCTGGTGTAATTCAGGACTGCGTCTATACCTATGGGGGTGGGAATGCGGATAGGGCCGGGGGGCAGGCCGAGGTTGCGGTAGGTGTTGTAGGGCGAATCGATGGTGAGGTGTGCATTGGCAATACGGCGCAGGCTGAAGTCTTGCAGGGCAAACTTGATGGTAGGGTCGGCTTGTAGCGGCATGCCGGCGTGGATACGGTTGATGTACAGGCCGGCAATCATGGGCTTTTCCTGGTTGTTGTTTGTTTCCTCTTCAACGATGGAAGCGAGGGTGCATACCTCCTCCTGTGTCATGCCGACGGCTTTCGCTTTATTGAGCCGTTCCCGATTCCAGAACTTCTGATGTTCTTTCTGCATCCGTTCGAGGAAATCCTCTACGCTCATGTTCCAATATACTTGGTAGGTTTCGGGTATGAAAAGGCAGGCTATTGTCGCTTTGCTGTATCCCAGCCGTTGCTGGAGCAGAGAGTCATTTATCACTCCGGCTATTTCGGCGGAATCAATCATCAGTTGTTTCCCTACGTTACGCGCCAGTCTGTCCAAAGTGCGTACGCTTCCGATGGTCAGGTTCATGGGGGCTTGGTATCCTCTGTAGAAACGGTTGAATACATGGTAAACGTTCTCGCCGGGACGTATCGCATAGCGTCCGGTGTGGATGTTACCGGAGTAATCGCGCCATTGGGACATCCATTTGAAACCGTTGAAACTATTGGGTTTTCCTTGTGCTTTTATCTTATTGTATATGGAGTCTGTCGTATCGTCGCGGTCGATGTAGATATAAACTGTCTTTTGCGGATGAAATTGCGGAGTGAACAGGTAGTAATACATTGTACCCGCACTTGCAATGCCTATGAAAAGAATAACCGCCAGTGCTCCGAAAAGGATTCTTTTTTTCTTTTTTTCCATCATAATCTTGATTGTTTTTGAGTCGGGCAAAGTTAGCAAGATTTGGGAATAAAGAGAATGCTTCCCTTGTTTTATTCATGACAGGAAGAGGGGGATGTGTCAATATATACTTGACGATTTCTTTTAGATACGGAAAACACGGATTTCACAGATTTTCTTTATTCTTTTCCTGTGAAATCCGTGTTTTCCGCGTAATCCGTGCCTAAACAAAGAAACAAATAGTAAGCGGATTTTAGTTTTGACACACACACATTCTCTTCGGGTGTTTCAGCACTTGGATTTCAAACCCCGATTAATCGTCATCGTCGTCATCATCATCATCGTCATCGTAGTGTCGGCAATGTCTCTTGTGGTGTTTTTTCGGCTTTTTGTATTTGTGTTTCTTATGGTGGAATTTGTCATGGCGTTCACAGTATGAATTATAGTATTCATGCCAGCAGTCACTGTGGTGATGGACTCTGTTATAGAAAGGGTTATAATACATACTTCCCGGCTTTATGCCAATCTCCACAAGGATACGGTTCCACCCGTAGCGATGATACCGCTTGTAATAGTCGCATACATCACGCATTTTTTTTCCTGAAGTCCTGGCTATCTCAAGTGCAATTCCCACATTTCCCCAGTCATTGCCACAGCGTCTGTAGTAATCGTCTAAGGAATGGTTTGAAATATTATATTCCAGGCATAGGCGCTTTCTGTAATCAGAGAGTTCCACAGATGCGTAGCGGTTAGCTCTGCCGATAAAGACGGAAATGCCATCCTGGGCAGGCAAAGCGCATGCAAGCAGGAGAAAAAGCAGTAGCAAATTAATCTTTTTCATAATGTTTCTAAGTTAAATGGAGTTCTGTTCCTTACTGTGCGAATATTTGGACAGGTTTCCGGTAACTTCTATTCCAGTTTTTCTTTGGCTTTTTCAATTTCATCGCCGGCTTCATCCAAAGCCTTCTTTACTTCATCCGCTCCCTCTTCAATTTGGTCCTGCGCCTCTTCGAGGGCTTCCTCAACAGATTCCTTTACATTTTCTACACGGTCTTTAACCTTATCTTTAGCCTTTTTTTCTCTGCACGATGCAAAGGCAAGTGTAATTGTACATGCCAACATGGCGAATAATAATTTTCTCATATACTTACATTTTGGTGATATTGTGTAATTAGTTAAAATTCAAATGTAGAAATAAATATTGTGTTTGGCAAATTACGAAAATGTTTTTGAGTATCATACATGAGTAAAATGCCCTGCTTATTGATACGTTCTACACAGTGGAGTTTTTTTGAACTGTCGGATAATTAAAGAGATAAGTCTGCTTTGAAATATGTTTGTGAGTATATAAAAAGCTATCTGCTTCAGTTAGCCACTCCTTTTGCAGGTAAATGCCATCTGTTCTATTATGATATGTGGGGAATAGAGGGAATGAGAAAAATAATTTTTTTATTCGCACGACGGCTTTAAAAAGGGAAAAACGCTGATTATTTATTTGACAATCAGCGTTTTTTAGGAGAGCCGCTAGCCAGACTTGAACTGGCGACCTACGCGTTACGAATGCGTTGCTCTACCAACTGAGCTATAGCGGCAATGGGTTTTCGATTACGAGGTGCAAAGGTACATCTTTATTTGAATTTGCAAAAAGAATTGCCTGATTTTTTAGAAATATTTCTGTCTGGCATTTTTTCTATATTTGTGTATTTATCGGAGATATTATGGATAAATCCGTATGGTAAAGACGTTTAACTCTATTGGGTGATTGGAAAAGTACTGTTTGGTATAAGTGGAGTTTGTGGCAAAATACCGGTTGTATTGAAGCCCGGAATTAATTCTTTTTCCAAAACTTCAAAAGGAAATAAATGTATATTATGAAAATAATGTATTACCTTTGTCCCCAATTAAAAACATTACTAGATAACTAAAAGATTAATCAAAGATCTTACTTATGCGTAAATTTATACTATTGTGTTTGTTGGTATTTACGGTATCAAGTGTGGTATTTGCCCAACAAATGACGGATGAACAAGTCATTCTGTACGTGCAAGAGGCTCAGAGTCAGGGGAAGACACAACAGGAGATGTTGGTTGAATTGATGAAGAAAGGAGTCACAAAAGAACAAATCCAGAGAATACAGTCTAAATATTCAGGCAAATCGGACGGAAGCTCTGAGGAAAACGCCAATTTCATGGGAGAAGCGAACTCCCGTTTACGTACGCAGAAAACTTACGAGAACAAAAACAAGAATATCTCTCAGGATGAATCCGGCTTGGATAATCTCGGTTCCCAAAAGCAAAGTATTAAAGGGTTGCGGGCGAAATCGGCCCAGCAACGCAATGGATATGGAACGGGGGTGAATAACAATGGACAGCCGGGTTATGGTTATAATGGTCCTAAAAGCGCGGAAGACGCTTTTACACAACAGATTTTCGGACATAATATTTTCGATAACGAATATCTGACTTTTGAACCCAATATAAATGTGGCAACACCCGACAATTATCGTTTGGGGGCGGGCGATGAAGTTATTATTGATGTTTGGGGAGCTTCCCAGACTACGATTCGCGAAAAAATCTCGCCTGAGGGTACTGTGCAAATTGCAAAGTTAGGACCGGTTTATCTGAGTGGAAAGACCGTAGAGGAAGCCAATGATTATTTGAAACGCGAATTTGCCAAGATATATGCCGGGGTTACGGGAGAAACTCCCAATACGCAAATAAATTTGACGTTAGGCGAAATCCGTTCCATTCAGGTGAATGTTATGGGTGAAGTTGTCGTACCGGGTACTTACACCCTCTCTTCATTCGCATCAGTTTTCCATGCCTTGTATTGGGCCGGCGGAGTAAATAAAATCGGTAGTCTTCGAAGCATAAAAGTTATACGCGACGGAAAGACGGTTGCAGATTTGGACATCTACGATTTTATCATGGAAGGTCGGCTGAAGGATGATATCCGTCTTCAGGACGGTGATGTGATTCTTGTCAATCCTTATCAGACCCTGGTGCAGATATTGGGTAAGGTAAAGCGTCCTATGTATTATGAAATGAAGCCTACGGAAACAATCGGTACGTTGCTGAGATATGCCGGCGGCTTTACGGGCGATGCATATAAAAAAGCCATCCGTCTTGTACGCAAGAGCGGACGCGAGCATCAGATTTTCAATGTGGACGAAATGGATTATTCGGTATTCCGCCTGGAAGACGGTGATATGCTTACGGTGGATTCCGTTCTCAACCGTTTCGAGAATCGTGTAGAGATTCGCGGTGCTGTTTACCGTGAGGGCTTGTATCAGCTGAGCGGAGAGGTGAATACCGTGAAACAGTTGATAAAGAAAGCGGAAGGTGTACGTGGAGATGCTTTCCTAAATCGTGCCGTAATCAATCGTGAACATGAGGATTTGACGCGCGAGGTTATTTCCATAGATTTGAAAGGTTTGTTGAAAGGTGTGGTTGCGGACATTCCTTTGCAAAAGAATGATATACTTTATATTCCCAGCATTCAGGATCTGAAAGAAGAGCCTACGGTGACTATCCATGGTGAGGTTGCTGATCCGGGTACTTATCTTTATGCCGACAAGATGACCATCGAGGATTTGGTCTTGGAATCGGGTGGCTTGCTTGAAGCGGCTTCTACAACGAAAATAGATGTATCGCGCCGTATTAAATCTCCCAAAAGCACGGACGACAGTAATATTGTAGGCCAGACATTTACCTTTGACCTGAAAGACGGCTTGCTGATAGGAGCGGGGAGCGAGAATTTCTATTTGGAGCCTTTTGATGAAGTGTATGTCCGTAAAAGCCCTGCTTATCGCAAGCAGAAAAATGTGGGGATAATAGGAGAGGCATTGTTTACCGGTACTTACGCGTTGTCCAAGAAGAATGAACGTTTGAGCGACCTGGTCGCTAAAGCCGGTGGTGTTACATCCGATGCTTATGTAAGAGGAGCCCGTCTTATCCGTAAAATGTCGGAGGAAGAGCTTCGCAGAAAGGAAGATGCCACCCGCATGGCTATAAAGGTCGGTGCAGATTCAACTACTTTATATGTATATACGGTAGGCATTCATCTGGATGAGGCTTTGAAAAATCCGGGTTCTGATTATGATATGGTGTTGCGCGAGGGGGATGTATTGTTTATTCCTGAATATGTAAGCACAGTGAAAATCAACGGTGCCGTGATGTATCCTAATACCGTACTGTACAAAGAGGGAGAGAACAGCCGTTACTACATCAATCAGGCAGGCGGATATGCTTCGAATGCCAAGAAGCGCAGTGCTTTTGTGGTTTATATGAATGGTACTGTATCCCGCATACGCTCCGGTAGTAAGACGGCAATCGAGCCCGGGTGTGAGATTATCATCCCGACTAAGGATCCGAGTAAGCGTATGAGCGTGGCCGAAATGGTAGGTATGGGTACTTCTATTGCCACTTTAGGCACAATGATTGCTACTTTGGTTAATCTCTTTAAGTGATAAGGACAATGGACGAAAGTAAAATACAAAAGGCTCCGCAAAAACCGGAGGAACAGGAAATCGATTTGATTGAGTTGGCTCAGAAAGTGTGGGCCGAGCGTAAAATGCTTTATAAGGTATGCGGTATTGCGGCAGTGATTGGCTTGATTGTAGGATTCAGCATTCCTAAAGAGTATTCTACGGAAGTGACATTGGCTCCCGAAAGTGCAAGTAAAGTGAATGCCGGGAGTATGGGGGCATTGGCTGCTATGGCTGGCATCAACTTAGGCGGTTCTGTCGGAGAAGATGCCCTGTCGCCCGAACTGTATCCCGATATCGTTAAGTCAACTCCTTTTCTGCTGGAGTTGTTTGATGTAAGGGTCAAAGACCAGAAAGGTAAAATAGATACGACCTTATATGCTTATCTGGATAAATACCAGCGTTCGTCATGGATGGGTGCTGTAATGTCTGCGCCATTCAAGGCTTTGGGTTGGACCTTGTCTTTATTCAAGGATAAACCGGAGAAGAAGGAAGGAAAAATCGATCCGTTCCACCTGACATTGGATGAGGCGAAGGTGGCGGATGCTTTGAGTAAGCGTATCTTGGTTACGATTGATAAAAAAACAGGGGTTACAACTTTGGAGGTTACTATGCAGGACCCTTTGATTTCGGCTTCGTTAACTGATACCGTGATGCATTGTTTGCAGAATTATATCACAAATTACCGTACCAATAAAGCCCGTCATGATTTAGCTTTTACAGAAAAGTTATATAAAGAAGCAAAGGCGGATTATGAGAAAGCTCAGAAAAAATATGCTACTTTTGCAGATGCCAACCAGAATGTGGTTCTGTTAAGCTATCGTGCCGAGCAGGAACGTTTAAAAAACGAAGTTGAGCTGGCTTATACTGTTTATACCCAGGTTTCCGGACAATTGCAGATGGCAAGAGCCAAAGTGCAGGAGATTACTCCGGTATATACGGTTGTGCAACCGGCTACGGTTCCTTTGCGTGCCGCCAAGCCGAATAAGATTATGATTCTTATAGGTTTTGTATTCTTGGCAGGAGTGGGATGTGTTGGCTGGATATTATTTGTGAAGGATTTATTTAAAGATTGGAGAAAAGCAAACAAAGCAATATGATGGCTAATAATGATATGAGTCGTTGGTGTGTTCTGTATACGGCGCCAAAGTCGGAACGTAAATTAGTGCAGCGCCTGCATGCAGCAGGATATATGGCATTTTGTCCTATGCAAATCGTATTCAAGAAGTGGAAAGGACAGACCAAAGAAGTGTTTGCACCTCTGTTCCCCGGCTGTGTTTTTGTAGAAGAAGCGGCGGGTGTGGAGCTTTTTATTGCTTCGCAGGGTGGTGTATCTTTCTTACTGGACGCTGAGGGTCAGAAGCTGTTTGTTTGCGCCGATAAAGCAGAGTTGCCGGCAAAGTTTGTGCATCTGTTGAAATAGAGGTCACTTTCTTCCCGGCATAAAAAAAAGCTACATTTGGAATGTAGCTTTTTTTATGCCGGGAAGCATTGTTTTTTAATCAAACAAACTCTTGAACTTCTTGAAAATCTTCTCCTTGATAGAAGTATTCGGCTTGAAGTTATCCGACCTTTCCATTTCTTCCAGCGCTTTTTTCTCTTCCTTGTTCAGTGTTTCGGGCACATATACGCTGACATTCACCAGCAGGTCTCCGGTTCCGTATCCGTTTACGTTAGGCAGTCCTTTGCCGCGCAGGCGGAGAACCTTACCCGGCTGTGTACCCGATTCGATTTTTACCTTAACCTTGCCGTCAATGGTGGGTATTTCTACCGCACCGCCCAATGCGGCTGTCGGGAAACTGAGCAACAGGTTGTAAATCAAATCATTCTCATCGCGAATCAGTTCCTTGTCCTGCTCTTCCTCTATGAGAATCAGCAGGTCGCCCGGTACGCCGTTGTGTTTGCCCGCATTGCCTTTACCGCCCATAGAGAGCTGCATGCCTTCGGCTACACCGGCAGGAATTTTCACGGTAACGACTTCTTCGCCGTAAACGATACCTTCGCCTGCACATTCCTTACATTTATTCTTGATGACCTTGCCTTCGCCACCACAGGTAGGGCAAGTGGTACGCGTCTGCATTGTGCCGAGGATGGTCTGCTGGTTGCGGATTACCGTACCGCTGCCCTTACAGGTAGGGCAGGTTTCCGCACCGCCGTCTCCTTCTGCACCGGTTCCATGGCAATGGCTGCACGGTACATATTTTTTCAGTTTGAATTTCTTTTCGACTCCGGTAGAAATTTCCTTGAGGTTCAGCTTTACCTTTACGCGCAAGTCCGAACCGCGATAACGGCGTTGTTGTGCACCACCGCCGCCAAATCCGCCGAACCCGCTGAAACCGCCGCCGAACCCACCGCTGTGTCCGCCGAATATATCACCGAACATGGAGAAGATGTCATCCATGGACATGCCGCCGCTGAAACCGCCGAACGGTCCGCCGTTGCCGGCAGCGCCACTCATTCCGGCATGGCCGAATTGGTCGTAACGGGCACGCTTGTCCGGATTGCTTAATACATCGTATGCTTCTGCTGCTTCTTTAAACTTCTCCTCGGCTACCTTGTCACCGGGGTTTTTATCGGGGTGATACTGGATAGCTTTCTTACGATAGGCTTTCTTTATCTCCTCAGCCGATGCTGTCTTTTCGACTTCCAGAACTTCGTAATAATCTCTTTTTTCCATATAACTGTGTATGTTATTCTCCAACCACTACCTTGGCATGGCGGATTACTTTGTCGTTTAGTGTGTAACCGGTTTGTACGCAGTCCAGAATCTTACCTTTCAAAGCTTCGTCGGGAGCCGGAATTACGGCAATGGCTTCGTGGTAGTCTGTGTCAAGCGGTTGTTCTTTGGTTTCGATTACTTTGACGCCGTTCTGTCCTAAAACTGTCATGAACTTGTTGTAGATGAGTTCCACACCTTCTTTTACGGCAGCTACGTCGGTGGCAGTTTCCATGTTTTTCAGGGCGCGTTCAAAGTCATCTACGATAGGAAGGATGCTGCTGATGCTTTTTTCTCCGCCGTTCAGGATGAGTTCGGCCTTTTCTTTCATCGTACGTTTACGGTAGTTGTCGAACTCGGCAGAGAGACGCAGGTACTTGTCTTTCTGGTCTTCAATCTCAGCGTTGGCCTTTTCCAGTTCCTGAGCGAGTTTTTCTTCCTCTGTCAGGGCAACTTCTTCTTCTTTCTCTGTTGTTTCTTCACAAGTTTCGTCTTGAGCGTCTTGTGCTTTTAACTCTTCTTCGTTGATGTTTTCTTTTTCTTTAGAGTCCATATTGTTATGCTTGTTATTCTTGTAAAATGATTTTGCTTTCATTGTTGTTAAGGGTTTAAGTTAATATGATACGGTTTTAATAGCAAAAACTTTGCCAAATTGACGGCTTTTGCCAAAAACGCTGCAAAGGTAATATTTTTATGTCAGATTGACAGCGTAATGTGCTATAAATAGAGCGCTAACCTTGTGCGGACAGTAAGTTAACTCGATAGGTTGCAGTCAGTTACCTTTGTTGTATGTATCGGGTTAACTTCATATCATGCAATAAGTTAACTCGTTGTAAGCTGTTTTACCGTATTATTTCGTATCTTTGTACCCGCAATTTGCAGAGTTATAGGTATTAAATTGTAAGTAGTACATAATAAAACAGTAAATATAAAGATGATTACAGTCTCGAACGTATCGGTTCAATTTGGTAAAAGAGTGTTGTTTAATGATGTAAACCTGAAGTTTACAAGTGGTAATTGTTATGGTATAATCGGTGCCAACGGTGCCGGAAAGTCTACTTTCCTGCGTACTATTTCGGGCGATTTGGACCCGACAACGGGGTCTATCATGCTGGGACCGGGCGAGCGCCTGTCCGTATTGAGCCAGGACCACTTCAAGTGGGATGCTTATACGGTGATGGATACCGTGATGATGGGGCACACCGTGCTGTGGGACATTATGAAACAGCGCGAAGAACTCTATGCCAAAGAAGACTTCACGGACGAAGACGGTCTGAAGGTATCCGAATTGGAAGAGAAATTCGCCGAACTCGACGGTTGGAATGCGGAAAGCGATGCTGCCGCCTTATTGAGCGGACTGGGCATCAAGGAAGACAAACATTATGTGCTGATGGGCGAGCTGAACAACAAGGAAAAAGTACGTGTCATGCTGGCGCAGGCTTTGTATGGCAATCCGGATAACCTGCTGCTGGACGAGCCTACCAATGACTTGGACATGGAAACCGTAACCTGGCTGGAGGACTATCTTGCCAATTTTGAACATACCGTTCTGGTAGTGAGCCACGACCGTCACTTCCTCGACTCCGTTTGTACGCATACCGTGGACATCGACTACGGAAAGATTAACCTCTTTGCCGGAAACTACAGCTTCTGGTACGAGTCCAGCCAGCTTGCTCTCCGTCAGCAGCAGAACCAGAAGGCTAAAGCCGAGGAGAAGAAGAAAGAACTGGAAGAGTTTATCCGCCGTTTCAGCGCCAATGTGGCGAAGAGCAAGCAGACTACCAGCCGTAAGAAGATGCTGGAGAAGCTGAATGTGGAAGAAATCAAACCGTCGTCACGTAAGTATCCGGGCATCATCTTCACTCCCGAACGCGAACCGGGCAATCAGATTCTTGAAGTAGCCGGACTGACGAAAACGCTGGAAGACGGTACGGTGCTGTTCCGTGATGTGAACTTCAATGTGGAGAAAGGGGATAAAATCGTGTTCCTTTCACACGATCCGCGTGCCATGACCGCTTTGTTCGAGATTATCAACGGAAATATGAAGCCGGATGCGGGAACTTTCAACTGGGGTGTTACGATTACCACCGCTTATCTGCCGTTGGACAACACCGCTTTCTTTAATACGGATTTGAATCTGGTAGACTGGTTGAGCCAGTTTGGCGAGGGCAATGAGGTATATATGAAGAGTTTCCTCGGCCGTATGCTTTTCTCCGGCGAAGAGGTGCTGAAGAAAGCAAGCGTACTGTCGGGTGGCGAGAAGATGCGTTGCATGATTGCGCGCATGCAGTTGCGTAATGCCAACTGTCTCATTCTGGATACGCCGACCAACCACCTTGACTTGGAATCCATCCAGGCATTCAACAATAACCTGAAGACCTATAAGGGAAACATCCTGTTCTCGTCTCACGACCACGAGTTCATCCAGACAGTGGCAAACCGTATCATCGAACTGACCCCGAACGGCATCATCGACAAGATGATGGAGTATGATGAATACATCACTTCCGACCACATCAAGGAGCTGAGAACAAAAATGTACAATAAATAGGGGTTAGTGGTTAGCGATTAGTGATTAATGGTGTGTCAAAACAAAAAGGTGATTATGGTAATATTATCTTATTTGTTGGTTTTTTAGGCACGGATTGACGGATTTACTTTATTTTGGGGTAATATTATCAAAACAGTTGGTATATTACCCCTTATTCTTTTTCCGTGAAATCCGTAAAATCCATGAAATGCGTATAGTCCGTGTAATCCATGCCTAAAAGAAATTATCAAACCACATCCCACTCTCATCACCAACCCTTAACCCCTAATCGCTAATCACTAATCGTTAATCGCTAATTTTAAAATCACTCCTGTTCCCACTATCATCAGTACCGTACAAAGTATGGAGCCTTCAAAACCGAAAGCGCCGCCGTTTATCAGATTGGCTTCGGGCAGCCGAAGGGCCAGCAAGCCGTTACAGAATTTATTTCCACTGACCTCATAGCCTAATACCGGGCCTTGTATCCAGTTCCAGAACCAGTGTAGAGCTATCGGGAAGCAGAGGTTGCGTGTGTATATATAGGATGAACCTAAAAGGATGCCTGCCAGGAGTATGTTGATAAAAGACAGAAAGTCGAAGTTCGGATTGCCTATATGAATCAAGGAGAACAGGGCGGCGGAGAGGAACAAGGCACAAAACTTATTCACCCCGCTTTGCAGCAGGCGTTCCAATACAAATCCACGCAATGCCAGTTCCTCTGTCACGGCTACCAGCAGGAAGAATACAAGGCTGATCAGTAAGGAAGAAGGATTGAATGCCACTCCTGCAATCTCTACCGCACCTGTCCACAAGGATATGCCGAACCCTACCGCATAAAGAACGGTTGCCAGCAGTATTCCCGACAGCCAGTCCTTCCAACGCATCGTTAAAGAGCGTCCGAGCCCTTCCAGTGAAAAGCCGCGTAAATGCCATACTATCCATGCGGAAAGAAATACGCCTGCCAGCATCAGCGTCTCGCTCAATATGAAATAGGACATCGTATCGGCTTCTTCCTTTCCTAACTTCAGCAATACGGTTGCGAAAGGGACGCTTATTATTGTAATGATGATGACGGCAAGCGCGGCGAATGAAACAATGTCGATTGCCGCTTTTCCAAAACGTTTGGCTTTGGATTCATTTCCGATGGTTTCCATGAGAAAAATAAGTTCGGTTAATTAATATCCGACAAAAATAGCAATAAAAAGAGAAATCATTATTCACGGTTGGCGCTTTCTTCTTATATTTGAAAATTAAATCAATCTGACACAAAACATGAACCTGAAAAAGATACTTTTAGTAGCCGGACTGGGCATTATGATATCGAACGTCTCCGCCCAGACTTCCAGGAGATATACCGTTGCCAAACCCGGTACTTTGGTGGAAATGCTCACCGAAGAAGAAGCGAACGAGATTACCCACCTTGTCCTGCAAGGCAAGTTGAACGCAGTGGATTTCCGCCACCTGCGCGATGAATTCAAGAAACTGCAAATACTGGACATCTCCAATGCATCCATCAGTATGTATGCCGGAAAGAACGGTACGCATCCCGACCGCTTTTACATCTATCCCGCCAATTGCATCCCGTCCTATGCTTTCTGCAAGCAGCTTGGCGACAGCACTTTTGCCGGAAAAACATCCTTGACGGAGGTAATCCTTTCCGACAAGACCAAGAACATCGAAGACGGCGCATTCAAGGGGTGCACCAACCTGAAGATTTGCCGCATACGCAAGAAAACTCCCCCCAACCTGTTGCCCGAAGCTCTGGCGGACAGTGTAACGGCGATATTCGTCCCTCTGGGCAGCAGCGATTCCTATCGTCGCGGCAAGCGGTGGGAGACATTCGCTTTCATAGAGGGCGAACCGGTAGGAGCTTTGGTGCAGATAGCCACCATGGGCAGCCTTGCCAGCGAACTGCTTCGTGCGGGTATACAGCCCAAAGATGTGAACTTCCTTACGGTAGAGGGCAAGATGGACGAGGCGGACTTTACGTTGATACGTAACTACATGCCCAATCTGGTGAGCGTGGATTTGTCCAAGTGCAATGCCACAACTATCCCCGAATACACGTTTACCCAAAAGAAATACCTGCTCAATATCAAACTGCCCCATGGCTTGAAGAGCATCGGTCAGCGTGCGTTCAGCGGATGCGGACGGTTGTGCGGCACGTTGGAACTTCCTTCCGGCGTAACTGCCATAGAGTACGGTGCATTCATGGGATGCGACAATCTTCGTCATGTCCTCGCCACCGGCGATAAGATTACAACTTTGGGCGATAACCTTTTCGGCAATGACAAGGACAAGCTGATATATAGGGATTAGGGGGTAGTGATTAGCGATTAGTGATTAGCAGGCTGCGCACTCACACCGCAAGGCACTAATCCCTAATCACTAACCCCTAATCGCTAACCGCTAACTCCAATCATCGTCAGTTGTATACGTTTCCGTTCGGTATCTACACTGAGCACCTTTACGCGTACCTGCTGATGGATGGATACAATCTCATTAGGGTTTGATACATACTTCTGCGCAAGCTGGGAGAGGTGTATCAAGCCGTTTTCCTTGATACCTATATCGACGAAAGCGCCGAAGTTGGTGATATTCCCCACGATGCCCGGCAGTTCCATGCCTATGCGCAAATCATCGATTGTACGCACGTTCTTATCGAATTCGAACACTTTGATAGGTCCGCGCGGGTCACGCCCCGGCTTCTCCAGCTCTTGCAGGATATCTTTCAAGGTCGGCATTCCGACGGTGGGAGAGAGGTAGCGTTCCGGCTGTATCTTCCGGCGCAGTTCCTTGTTGGCAATCAGTTCGGCCACGCTGCATCCCAGGTCCTTTGCCATCTGCTCCACGATGTGGTAACTTTCGGGATGCACCGCCGTGTTGTCCAGCGGATTCCCGGCATCCGGTATGCGCAGGAAGCCGGCACACTGCTCAAAAGCCTTTGCGCCCATGCGCGGAACTTTCATCAGCTCCTTGCGCGATGCGAATGCTCCGTTCTCGGCGCGGTAGTTCACGATGTTCTGCGCCAGTTGAGGGCCAAGTCCCGATATATACGTCAGCAGATGGCTGCTTGCCGTATTCAGGTTTACGCCGACCAGGTTTACACAGTTCTCCACAGTCTGGTCGAGGGATTTCTTCAGCTTGCTTTGGTCTACGTCGTGCTGGTATTGTCCCACACCGATGGACTTCGGGTCTATCTTGACAAGCTCCGCCAGCGGGTCCATAAGCCGGCGGGCAATGGATACGGCGCCGCGCACCGTTACATCATATTCCAGAAACTCATCCCTGGCTATCTTGGAAGCGGAGTAGATGGATGCACCCTGCTCGCTGACAATGAAAATCTGCACTTCCCGGTTGAACGTCTGCCGTTTCAGGAAATCTTCCGTCTCGCGGCTGGCAGTGCCGTTGCCCACGGCGATGGCTTCCACCTTATAGGCCTCTATCATCTTCTGCAGTTTGGCAAACGCCTCTTTGCTTTGGTTCACCGGCGGATGCGGGTAGATATTCTCGTTGTGCAGCAGGTTGCCCTGCGCATCCAGGCACACCACCTTGCAGCCGGTGCGGAATCCGGGGTCTATTCCCATTACCCTTTTCTGCCCCAGGGGCGATGCCAGCAGCAACTGCCGCAGGTTTTCCGCAAAGACGCGGATGGCTTCATCGTCGGCACGCTCCTTGCTTTGCGCGGCGAACTCGGTCTCGATGGACGGTTTCAACAGACGCTTGTAGGCATCCTGCACGGCTTCCGCCACCTGCTTCCCGCAGGCGTTGTTGCTCTGTACAAACTGCCGTTCCAGCCGTTCCACACATTCTTCGTCGTTGGGGCTGATGCTCACCTTGAGCAGACCTTCCGCTTCGGCGCGGCGGATGGCAAGCAGGCGGTGCGAGCTGCATCGCTTCAGGGGCTCCGAACAGTCGAAGTAATCCCGGTATTTGGCGCCTTCCTCCTCTTTGCCTTTTATCACTTTGGCGGTCAGCAGGGCTTGGCGTGCAAAGGTATTCCGCAGCATGTTACGGGCGCGTTCGTTCTCGCTCACCTGTTCGGCTATGATGTCGCGCGCACCTTTCAGGGCATCGTCCGCATCCTTTACATCGCCTTTCACGAAGGCGGCGGCACGCTGTTCGGGATGAGGCTCGCGCTGGAGCATCAGCAGGGTGGCAAGCGGTTCGAGTCCTTTCTGGCGGGCGGCTTCCGCACGGGTTTTCCGTTTGGGCTTGTAGGGCAGGTAGATGTCTTCGAGGGCGGTGCTGTCCCACGTGTCGTCAATGCGCTTTTGCAGTTCCGGGGTCATTTTCCCCTGTTCGCGGATGGTGGCGACGATGGTCTCCTTCCGTTTCGCCGTTTCCTTCAGTTTTTCGTAATGGGTACGGATGGATTCTATCTGCACTTCGTCCAGTCCGCCCGTCATTTCCTTGCGGTAGCGGCTGATGAACGGGATGGTTGCTCCGTCGTCGAGCAGGGAGAGTGTCTGCCCGATTTGCTTTTCCGATATGCCGAGAATGGCAGCTATCATGCTGTGAAAGATTTGTGTCATGTCAGCTTCTTTTTTTGATAATGAGCGCCAAAAGTACGAAAAACAATCTTTCCCTACTGCCTTTTTGTGAGTTTTATTATATCTTTGCGCTGTTTACACATGGTATTTATACATTAACAGAACAACGAAATGAAAAGACTGACCTGCTGTCTTGCGTGGATGTTCCTGCTGATTGGAGCAGTTGCCGCGCAGGATAAAGAAGTAAAACTGAAAATAGTACAGACCAGTGATATCCACGGTAATTTCTATCCCCACGATTTCATCCTTCAGCGGGAGGCCGCCGGAAGCCTGGCACGCGTGCACGCATTCGTGCAGAAAGCGCGCGAAACCTATAAGGACAACCTGATTCTGCTGGACAACGGCGACATCCTGCAAGGCCAGCCCACCGCCTATTACTATAACTACATCGACACGGTATCGCTCCACGTAACCGCCGATATGCTGAACTTCATGGGCTATGATGCCGCCAATATGGGCAACCACGATGTAGAGACGGGACGTGCCGTTTTCGACCGTTGGGCAGGCGACTGCCGTGCTCCGGTGCTGGGCGCCAACATTATCGATACCGCTACGGGCGAACCCCACTTCCGGCCCTACAAGGTGCTGGAGCGCGACGGAGTGAAGATTGCCGTTCTCGGCATGATAACGCCCGCCATTCCGGTGTGGCTCTCCGAGAATCTGTGGCGGGGGCTTCGTTTTGACGACATGGAAGAGACCGCTCGCAAGTGGATGAAGATAATCCGCGAAAAGGAGCGTCCCGATATTGTAATCGGTATGTTCCATGCCGGGCAGGACGCCTTGCTGATGGGTGGCAAATACCGGGAGAATGCCTCGCTGGACGTAGCCCGCAATGTTCCGGGCTTCGACATCGTGCTTATGGGCCACGACCACGCCCGCGAATGCAAGAAGGTGCAGAACGTGGCAGGCGACTCCGTACTGGTGATGGACCCCGCCAGCAACGGCATCGTGGTGAGCGACATCGACATTACCGTGACCCTGCGCAACGGCAAGGTTACGGACAAGCAGATTGACGGCGTGCTCACCGAAACCGCCCCCTACGGCATCAGCGGTGAATTCATGAAACGTTTCTCGCCGCAGTACGCCACCATTCAGGATTTCGTATCGAAAAGAATCGGACGCTTCACGAAGACGGTCTCCACCCGTCCCGCCTATTTCGGTTCTTCCGCCTTCATCGACCTCATCCATACCTTGCAGTTGGACATCAGCGGCGCCGAGATTTCATTGGCGGCTCCCTTGTCCTACGACACGCAGATTAAGGAAGGGGATATTTACGTGTACGACATGTTCAACCTCTACAAGTACGAGAACATGCTCTACACCATGAAACTTTCGGGCAAGGAAGTGCACGATGCCCTGGAGATGTCCTACGACCTATGGACCAACCGCATGACTTCGCCCGACGACCACATCCTGCTGCTTCGCGACCAACCCCGCGAAGGCGCTGCGGACAGGGCTGCTTTCAAGAACTTCAGTTTCAACTTCGATTCCGCCGCAGGCATCATCTACACGGTAGACGTCACGAAGCCGTGCGGCAGTAAGGTAACCATCCTCAGCATGGCAGACGGCACCCCGTTCCACATGGACAAGATGTACACGGTAGCCCTGAACTCCTATCGCGGCAACGGCGGCGGGGAACTGCTGACGAAAGGTGCGGGCATCTCCCAGGACGAGTTGAAGGAGCGCATCATCAGCTCTACCGACAAGGATTTGCGCTATTACCTGATGCAGTACATCGAGCAGAAGAAGGTAATCGAGCCGCGTGCGCTCGGCCAGTGGAAATTCATTCCGGAGGAGTGGGCTGTTCCCGCTTCCAAGCGCGATTATGAATTTCTGTTTGGTACAAACCGAAATTAGTATTACCTTTGCCGTCCTTAACTCAAGAAACAAACCGTAAGACGTGAGAGGAATAAAAAGAACCATATGCGCATTATGCTTGCTGGCGCTCTTCGTGGCGTACCAGGCAAGCATAACGGCGTTTACCCACGTCCACTACGTCAACGGGGTGCTGATAACCCACTCGCACCCTTTCCATAACCAGCATTCGCACTCCACCGACTCGCTGATTGTCATCGGCCTGCTGTCGCACTTCAGTTCGGACACGCCGGACTGCTGCGAGCTGCAACACCCGATGCGCTCTCTGTTGCAGGTGATGGAAAGCGAAACCGATACGCCCGTCATAAAGGGAAAAGCGTGTCGGATGCCCTCTCTCCGCGCTCCCCCTTATTCCGTTACCCTTTGATAGTGTTGTACCAACGCCTGGTATGCTCCATACCAACGTTGGGTATTCGTTGTACCGATGCTTGGTATTCGATGTACCAATCTTTGGTACTCGCCGTACCAATATTTGGTATCCGTCGTACCTGCCTTTGGTACTTGCCGTACCAAGTACCGGTACAGAATTGGTATCATTAAGTAACTGAAATAAAAGCGATTATTCAAATGAAACAAATTATATTGGCGTTGATGCTTGCTGTGGCAGGTATCGGCGCAGCCGTTGCCGCAAACCCTATCAGGGAAGGCAACATGATTTCCGGCCATGTTCTTGTAAAAGGTTCGGAAGAGAATATACCGTATGCCACCGTTTTGATTGTAGGCAGCGGACAGGGAACAGTGTCCAATGAAGAAGGCCAGTTCGAGTTCAAGAACCTGCCGGCGGGCAAATATACGTTGCGCGTATCCGCCGTAGGCTATAAGACATAGGAAAAGGCGATTGAAGTAAACAAGGACTTTACGGCGGTGGTGCATTTCCAGATGGAAGAGGAAAGCTTCATGACCGATGAGGTCGTGGTGTCCGCCAACCGCAACGAGGTGAGCCGCAAGGCCGCTCCCGTGGTGGTGAACGTGATGAGCGCCAAGCTCTTTGAGATGGTGAACTCCACCGACCTTGCCAAGACGCTCAACTACCAGTCGGGCCTGCGGGTGGAGAACAACTGCCAGAACTGCGGTTTCCCCCAGGTGCGTATCAACGGTCTGGAAGGTCCGTACTCGCAAATCCTGATAAACAGCCGTCCCGTCATCAGTGCGCTGAGCGGGGTATATGGGCTGGAGCAGATACCGGTGAACATGATCGAGAGGGTAGAGGTGGTACGCGGCGGCGGTTCGGCGCTGTTCGGCGCCAATGCTGTGGGCGGAACTATCAATATCATCACCAAAGACCCCATTAACAACTCCTTCCAGGTGTCGAGCATGTTCTCCAACATGGACGGCAAGTCCTGGGAGCAGTACATGGGCGGGAACGTATCCCTGGTGTCAAAAGACAACTCCTACGGCATCGCCCTCTACGAAAGCTACCGCAACCGCAATCCGTACGACCGTGACGGTGATGGTTTCTCCGAGCTGGGTAAGCTGAACATGAACACCTTCGGCTTCCGCGCCTACTACCGTCCCACGCATTTCAGCCGTATCAACCTGGAGTATCACACCACCAACGAGTTCCGCCGCGGCGGCAACAAGTTCGACCTTCAGCCCCACGAGGCGGACATCACCGAGCAGACCAAGCACATTATCAACAGCGGCGGATTGAGTTACGACCTCTTCTGGCGCGAGTATAAGCATAAAATCTCCTTGTACGGCTCCATCCAGCACACCGACCGCAACAGCTACTACGGCGCACAGAAGGACATGAACGCCTACGGCAAGACGGACGACCTGACATGGGTGGCAGGCGGCATGTACGTGGGCAACATGAACAACTGCCTTTTCGCCCCCGCCACCTTTACGGGCGGACTGGAGTATCAGAACAACTCCCTGCACGATGTCATGACGGGCTATCACCGCGATATGCAGCAGGATGTGCGCATCGCCAGCGCCTTCGTGCAGAACGAGTGGAAGATGAACGTGCTGACCATGCTTGTCGGCGCCCGCCTGGACAAGCACAACCTGATAGACAAACTGATATTCAGTCCCCGCGTCAACCTGCTTTATAAGCCTACCGAGGACTTCCAGGCGCGCCTGACGTACTCCACCGGTTTCCGCGCCCCGCAGGCCTACGATGAAGACCTGCACGTCACCGCAGTAGGCGGCGAAGGTGTGCAAATCAAGCTGGCGGACAACCTGCGCGAGGAGCGTTCCAACAGTTACAGCGGCTCGGTAGACTGGACCGCCCACCTGGGGCACTGGCAGGCAAACATCCTTGTAGAGGGTTTCTATACCGACCTGCGCCACGTATTCGTGCTCGAGGACATCGGCAAGAACGATGTGGGCGATGTAATTAAGGAACGCCGCAACGGCAACGGCGCCCGCGTGTACGGCGCCAACCTCGACGCCAAGATTGCCCACGGCAAGGAAGCGCAGCTCCAGTTGGGCTTTACCGCGCAGCGCAGCCGCTACACCCGCGAGGAAGTCTGGACACAGGTGGACGGCAAGGACCTGACCACCAAGCGCATGCCCCGTACGCCCGACTATTACGGCTACTTCACCTTCTCGTCCGCTCCGCTGAAGAATTTCGACTTCTCCCTCTCCGGCACGTATACGGGCAAGATGATTGTACCGCACTATGCCGGGTACATCGCGGAAGACCGCATGGAGACCACGCCACAGTTCTTCGACCTCAACCTGAAGCTGAACTATACCTTCGTGCTGCACGACCACATCAAGTTCCAACTGAACACCGGTGTGCAGAATATATTCAACAGCTTCCAGAAAGACTTGGATAAGGGCGAGTTCCGCGATGCCGGTTATTTCTACGGTCCCACGCAGCCGCGTACGTTCTTCATCGGCTTTAAAATAATGAATTAGGATAACATTCACGATTTTTAAACCAATAATTCCGTGAATAATCCTATATTTGCCGGCAAAGCGCATGAATAATGAATACAAAACAGATACGCAACGTTGATATCTCCGGTATACAACACCTGCCCATGATTGACTTTATCGGCAATGATTTCGCTATTTTCGATGATATAAGGGACATCCCTTTCACGCCATATCCAACGCGTCTGAACGCTGCCTGCTTTGCCGTCTGCCGGAAAGGCTGGTGCAAGCTGAACATCAACTTGCGGGATTATGAAATGCGTGAAGGGATGCTTTGCATCATCCTGCCCGAGCAGATTGTGCAGCAGGGCGAGCGTTCCGATGATTTTTCAGGCAGCTTCATAGCCGTGTCCCGCGACTTCATGGACCTGGTGATACCCACGATGCAGCAACTGTTTCCCATGTTCTTCATGATAAAGGAGCGGCCTTGCATCGCTGTCACTGCCGACGAGTTGCAGGCGTTCGAGGAATATCACTCTTTCCTGTGGAGTAAGGTGAAGCTGAAGGACAATCCCTACCGCAAGGAGATTACGCAGGGATTGCTGATGGCGCTGTTCTACGAGATATACGACATCTATCAGGGACATGCCGTGAAGGAGCGCACTCCCAAAAGCCGCAAGGAAGATTTGTTCGAACGCTTCATCCGGTACGTGTACGAGTTTTACAAAGAGGAGAGGAGCGTGTCCTTTTACGCCGACAAGATGTTCCTTACGCCCAAGCACCTCTCTACCGTGGTGAAAGAGGTGAGCGGAAAGACGGCGGGCGAGTGGATTGACAGCCTCGTGATTCTGGAAGCGAAAGCCATGCTGAAATCCTCCGAGCAGAGCATTCAGGAGATAGCCGACGAGCTGCACTTTGCCAATCAGTCTTTTTTCGGCAAATACTTCAAGCATCACACCGGCTTTTCGCCCAAGGAATACCGGAAACAGTAATATCCGGCAACCTCCCGGTTCCGGCAAGCAAATAAAAAACCGGACAGCTACGGCAGGAATCTTTTTCCTGTGCTCCGTGTGCTGCCCGGTATTTTTTTAGTGTACCCTAAAAAAACTAACCTTTCTCTTTCAAAAACTAATTTACTCTATCGTTTTCTAAATGACGTTGCAAATTTAAAGAGTTATTTTAAGGTACTGTTTGATATATATCAAAAAAGGATTATTTCCTGAACCAGCTCCAGAAACCGCCTCTCTTTTGTTGCGGAGTTTTATCGGTATCGCGATACAGCTCCTCATACGTCAGTTTCTCCTGAACCATGCGGTAGATGTCTCCCCAGTCGGGCAGGCCGCCCAGGTTGCGGTCGTCAATGAAGAGGTCCGCTTTTACCTTGCGCGAGAAGCCGTGATGGGCGGCATCCTCTTCGGGATAGTCCCGGTTGACGGCATAAAACTCCACGCCCCGTTCCCTGCACCATTCCACGGCCTCGTCCAGCAGCTTTCCTTCACGTACGGTCCACAGTATCAGGCGGTGGCGGTCTTTAATCAGCATCTTCAGCGTATCGGTGGCAAAAGGGATTTCATTCCCTATTTTAGGGTAGCGGTGCTCTACGATTGTGCCGTCAAAATCAATGGCGATAGTCATGATGCTTATGTATTGCTTTAAAAACGGTAACTTGTTCCTATGGAAGCTCCTAAGACAAACGTATATTCTCCGCTTGTGTAGGTACGTGCCGAAGGAGTAATCTTGCCGTTATAACCTCTCAGATACTCTTCCGCGAAGATATTCCAGCGGTCGTTCAGCTTGAAGCTCTGTTGCAGACCGCCCTGGATGCCGAAGTAGTTCTTGTCTTCCATTTCGTGGTGCGTATAGACAATACCGGCAAAGGCGTTGAGGTCGAATATGCGGTTTTCGCTATAATTGCCTATCATGTTGGTAAGGTTCAGCATGTAGTCGGCGGTGACAGACAGCGGATACACACCCCCGTGCTGATAAGCATACCGCCCAATCTCGATGCTTCCTCTTACGGCAGACAGCGGCGTGTACTGGCGTCCCACACCCAGGCTTATCTGTTGTCCCAGCATATCGGGAATATCCTTCATCTTCACACCTGCGGTGCGCATGGGGAAGTTGGTTCCCACGGTGGCATACGCAAAGTTATAAGGCTGGAAGAAGCCGCGTTTGGCATCGAAGTCGACCTTTCTTCTACGGTACTGCACACCGAACATCACGCCTACATTCTGCATGTGTCTGTCCTGTGTGATGCCGCTCTTGAACGGTTGCGTATAGAAGCTCTTGCTGTATCGCGCCTCACCCGTGATACCGATTTGGTCTGACAGGAAATATACCAGTTGCATAGACCCCGTAGGACCGTGGAATGTACGGAGCTTCTTGGCATAGTCGCTGCTTCTGTGCGCCAGTGCTCCGAATTCGTAGCCGGCGGAAAGGTTCACTTCCAGTCTCGGGTCTTCCACACTCGGCGAAATCAGTGTATTCAGGTTCACCAGCACTTCCGCTCTGCCGCCTCCATACACTTCCTCGCTCTTGAAATTGTCCGAGTTAAATGTATAGTGGAAACCGCCGAAGCCGCTGATGCGCCATCCCAGCGGCATGAACCATTTACCTATTGCCAGTGAAGCGGCAGGACCTAACGTCTGTAGTCCGGACAGATTGTTGCGCACGGGCTTTCCGAAATCGCCCTGGGTACCGATAGCCGCTTCTATGAACATATTATCGCCCATATCTTCCGATTTCATCCTGATGGGAAGACCGGTAAAGCGGTAGGTCAGTCCGGTGTACACGCCATATCCCACGTCATACCGCTTGGGGCAGTCCGCACCGTCTATTCCGTCGGTATAGAGATATAGTTTGGGTTCCACATACCAGTCCCAGTTTCTCGACAGATGATAGCGTGCCTGCAAGCCGCCGTGCACTCCGCCGGCTATCTTGGCATCCATACCGTCGCGCTTGCTCACATAGCCGCCTATACCCAATACGGTATACAGGCTGATGTGTGCGCCGCTTTTGTACCCGCCGATATAATCGGACAGGTTGAACAGGTGGTCCAGCTCGATGCCGCCCTGTTTCAGCTCGTCGTTGAAGCCGCCCAACAGAGACACCCGGTAGGAGTTGAATGAACTTACATCCTTAGTCAGGGCAATACCACCGTTGAACCATGCCGGTAGTGAAGAACTGCCCCTCAGCTTGTTCACACCGCCCATTACCGACAGGGAGAAATTCTTGCCCGGCTGGCTGTTGTTCACTTCTCTTCCCTGCGGGATATACCGTTTCTGCAATACATAGTCCATTGCATTGAAAGGCCTTTCGGTGCTGTCCTTCTTCAGGCTGTCGTCCTGCGCATGGAGCATTTCCGGCATTGTCGTACATGTGCAGATGCACAGTGCCGGAATCATATATTTCAATTTCATTTTCAATCCTTATTATGGTTATAGGTTAGACATATCCATAGCTGCCTGTATGATATCCTCGTTAAATTCACCGTCGTTCTGTGCGGTAGCCACGAAGCTCTTGTCGCGTTTGAAACATTCGGACAGGGCAATCACCGTATTCATGAACTCTATCTCACCCTCTCTGGCAGACAAGGTGGCTTTGAAATACCAGGTCAGTGCGCTGTCCTGCGGCAGTTTGGCAAGCGAAGCCTTGGCGGCGGCGTTGCCGGCGCGGTTATCCAGCGCCATGTACATCACCACTTCGTTCTGGGGCGATGAAGCCTTGATGGTTTCAAAAGTCTTGTGTGCACGTTCTTTCTCTTCCGGAGTCGTTCCGCCCTGGAAGTAGCCGCCCAAAGCCCATGTATAGGCTTTCAGCAGGTCGAATTTGCTGTCCTCCGGCAGAATCTTCACCAATACGCTGGCGTGCTCGAAGTCTCCCTTCTTGATGTACATGCACAGTTGGTTGGTCACCACTTCCAGTCGGTTCACGATTTCTGTACGGCTTCCGTCGGCATTCATGCGCGAATAGTCGGTGGAGTGGATGCTCAGGTCTATCAGCGGTTCCAGTATGGAAGTATCCACGGTATCCCTCTCCAGGTAAGAAGCCGCCAGGTTGTTGCCGGCAAGCGCCCACGGATGCTTTTGTTCCAGTGATTCCTCGTAAGCACGGCGGTACAGAGCTTCCAGTTCCTTTTCATCGGTTATCAGTTGGAACAGCTTCCAGTACTCATAACGTGTGTAGCTGCCTTTCAGCCCTTTTTCCCTGTATTGTGCCATGACTTCCTCGTCATTCGGTTCGCGGTATATCTCGTAGAGGCAGTTATAGTTCACCACGCGGAGTTCGTCCAGATAAGGCACGATGACGGTAGAGTACCAGTCGAGTTGTTTCAGCGCTCTGCCCTGCGCTCCGATATCCTTATGCTTTGCCAGAATTTCTTTCACCTTGCCGGCTTCCGTGCTTTTGCCGTCGCGTTCCAGCAGTTTCACCACTTCTTCCCACGGAGCCACTTCGGCATGCGGGTTGCGGTAAACGCGCTCCAGGGTATATTGGGGCAATATGGAGGTAATCTCCTGTTCAATCTTGCGCATACGTCTTTCGGCAAGGCTCAGGTTACTGCTGTAATGGCCGTCCGGAGAAGCCGTACCTGCCACGTGAAACTCCTTCAATACCGTACCCGGAGATTCGGCTATCTCTTTCAGCTTGTTTCTCAGCATGGCAAGGCTTTGTTTGTTTTCAGGCGTGTCCGTCAGTTGGTCGGAGTTGATGAGGAAAGACAGTTGTATCTTGTCCGATGTATTTCTTTTCTCTATCTGCGCCCTTTCCTTGTGCTGCAACGGATCCATCTGCTCCGAGAAGAGGTTGTATTGCAGGAACTTCATCGGGCGTTTGGTCTGGCACGTATTGATTTGGTACGTTCTGGAGTTCGACGCGCTGTAATCTTCCAGGTTCACGATGGCAAAGCAACTGTAGTTCCGGTTGGGGTCGGGCACGATGATGGTATCCGTCCAGTCCAGGTTCATGGCCCTTGTAGTCAGCGCCTCCGCTTTGATGTACGGACGCAGCGGGTCACGGTCCATGTCATAGCCCATTTTGCGTTCCTGCGTCAGGGCATATTCCTTGCCGTCGTATACGGACGGGCGTGCAAAGGTTATCGTATCGTTCGTTTCGCAGTCCAGTACGTACGGCTGTATAATCAGTCGCGAGAAGCGGTTGCCGAAGTAAGGCGGCAGTTTGAAGGTATTGTACGGAATCAGCATGTTTCCGATAATCTTCGGCGCTTTCGGTTCCGGTTTCAGAACCAGCCGCATGGCGGTTACGGTCACACTCTCCAGCATCACTCCCTCGTCGATGCTCACATCTATTTTCATCTGATGTCTCACTTCTTTCAATACCGAGGGCGAGAGTCCCACTTTGAAAATCAGCGCACCGTTGTCCGGAACCAGTATTTCATAATATCCGTTCTCGTCGGTGGTCGTTTTCCCTTCCTGGTCCAGCAGCAATGTTTTCTCCTGGTCGTTGCTGTCCAGTATCTTCTTCATATCCTCGCCCACGGCTACGGTCTTGGCGGCATACACATCCACCGTCACGTCCGAGAAAGGCACTTTCCGGTTTTCGGCAATGTTATATACGGTACCTGATACCTTCACCATTTTCTGCGCCAGGGCAGTGCCGGTACCGCATCCCGCCACAACCAGAAGCAGGATCCATATTTTCAATCTTTCAGTAATCATTCTCCGTATTATTTAAAAATGTAAGTACACGAAATTCCCAGTCCCATGGGCATCACCTTGTGTCCGGTGGTGTTGTAGTCTCCCGGTGCGGGCAATCCCTTCTCGTAGCGTTTCTCCCTGTACCACATCAGTGATATTCCGGCGCTGAATTCTATGTTGAAGCGTTTGCCCAGTGGCAGTACATATCCGTACACCATTCCCGGGCCTACGGCATCGCCGAAGTGGTGTGTATCCGAGAACGTGGCGTCATACCTCATGCCCTGTATGCCCAGGCCTATGAAGCTCTGCACCATTGCCCGTCCGCTCACCCAGTATCTCACTTGCGCTTCCGCACCTTTGATACTGCAATCCAGCGGGTTCTGGTCAAGGCTGTAGAAAGCTCCCGCCATAACGCTGGTCCGGTTCGATGTCACCAGTTCCAGCGAGAAGTTCGGAGTCAGGTTTCCCCAAAGCAGTGCGTTTGTTCTTCCGGCAATGAGCTGTGCCTGCGCATTACTTGCCGTGCATGCCAGTACAGCTATCACTATCAGCCTCGCCCATATACTTTTCTTTTTACAATCTTTTGTCATACGAATCTCTTATTTTTGTCTCTGACTGTACTTGTTTCTGATAGAGCTGAAGCGGTACACGAATCCTACGCGTATATCGCTCACTACGGGGTAGGGCAGGAAATGCCTGTCTCTGCTCTTTGTACGTATCAGGTGGTTATCTTCATATTTATATTTGTCATATTCGGCATAGGCTGCTCCCACGCTCAGACCCAGATCCAGGTCTATTGCGCCCTGTTTGCATTTGTATACGGGCAGCTGCCATCCGCCGGTCAGTCCGGCATGGAACATATCGCCGGCGATGCCTTTGCCCCATGCTCCGGCAAACTTGCTGTATCCGGCATAGAAGCCCCAGTAGTAGGTACGCCAGAATTTGGGAATCTTGGACTGTCCCGTCTTTACGGTAAAGGAAGGTTTGGCATATCTTTTCACTTCCAGTCTGTAATCGTTGATTTTCATCTGTATGCGTTCGTTCATACTGATTTTGGCATTGCCGTTCCATTTGGCGCCTATGCCCACTACCCACCGGTTGTCGGTAGAACTTGAAAGGTCAAATTCCACTTTGGCATTCGGCAACAGCAACAGCCAGTCCATTGCATTGGTTTCAAACGCCCACCGTTCTTTGGGCGAAATCTTTTCGGAGGTTTTCTGTTGGGCGTATGCTCGGACGCTTATCGCGCCCAGCATAGCCAGAAACAGAAACAGTACCTTTGTCCTATTTGTCATCAGTTGTCAATGTTTAGTTCTATATTCTGTATATCAGAAGTTGTAGGTCAGTCCGGCAGTCAGTGCGGCTGCACCTTCCCCTTTCTTTCCGCTGGCGCATCCGTCCAGCTTGTCCCCTACGAGATTACCTTTTAGCTCGACATTGATGTCCAGATGTTCCGATACCTTAAAGCGGTTCAGCACACCTACGGTAAGCACTCCTGTGGTGGTATTCAGTCCGGGGGCGTTGGCCACACCGCCGCCCACCAGCGGAATGAGGCTGTATGTACGTTCTTCGTCCACACCGCACCACCAGTTCAGCACGTCCACCATGATGTCGGCATGATACATCATGAAATTCCACGATTCGCTGCTTCCGTTCTTGGCTTCGCCCGAAGCGTGCATTCCGCTTATCTGCAATCTGGCGCCTAATACGGGAGTAATCCATTTACCGCCGCTTACGTCACCCGTAATGGAAATGCGGTTTCCAAACTGTGCATTTCTTTCATAATCACCTACGTATACTCCGGCTCCTACCGAACCGCTTACAAACCATTTCTCATTGGCCGGATAGGCCTCCATTTTGCCTTGTGCGGCAACGGTAGTCCCTGCCGAAGCAAGAACTACCGTTGCCAATATCCAAGGTCTTAGACTAAAAAAATGTTTCATTATTTCGAAGTAATTGTTATTCTGCCATTTGGGCTTTCAGGTACAGCTTTTTCGCGAACTTCATATCATGTTCTACCATGATTCTTACAAGTTCCGGGAAGCTGGTCTTTGTCGGGTTCCAACCCAGCAGCGTCTTGGCTTTAGTCGGGTCACCCAGCAGTTGTTCCACTTCGCAGGGGCGGAAATATTTCGGATCCACTTCCACCAGTGCCTTTCCGGTTTTCACGTCGATACCTTTCTCATTCACGCCTTCGCCTTCCCAGCGCAGTTCTATGCCGGCTTCCTTAAAGGCAAGTGTGGCAAACTCGCGTACGGTGTGCATCTCTCCGGTGGCAATCACGAAATCTTCCGGTTTGTCGTGTTGCAGGATAAGCCACATACATTCCACATAGTCTTTGGCATATCCCCAGTCACGGCGTGCATCCAAATTACCCAGATACAGCTTGTCCTGGAATCCCTGTGCAATGCGTGCGGCAGCCAATGTAATCTTGCGTGTAACGAAAGTCTCGCCGCGGCGTTCGCTCTCATGGTTAAAGAGGATACCATTCACGGCATACATGTCATAGCTTTCGCGGTAGTTCTTCGTAATCCAGAAACCATACTGTTTGGCTACGCCGTAGGGACTGCGCGGGTAGAAAGGGGTAGTCTCCTTCTGTGGCACTTCCTGCACCTTACCGAACAGTTCCGAAGTAGATGCCTGATAAATTCTTGTCTTCTTCTCCATGCCTAAAATGCGCACGGCTTCCAGCATACGCAGTGTACCTACCGCATCGGCTTCCGCCGTATATTCGGGTACGTCGAACGAAACCTTCACGTGGCTCTGTGCGGCAAGATTATAAATTTCATCCGGTTGTACCTGCTGGATAATGCGGATGAGCGAGCTGCTGTCCGTCATATCTCCGTAGTGCAGGTTCACCAGGCGGTCTTTCTTCATGTCGCGTACCCATTCATCCAGGTACAGATGCTCGATGCGTCCGGTATTGAACGAAGATGAGCGGCGTAATATACCGTGAACTTCATAACCTTTGTCAATCAAAAATTCTGCGAGGAACGAACCATCCTGTCCGGTGATACCGGAAATTAATGCTACTTTTTTCATTTTGTGTATTTTAAATAATAGATATTTTTGATATGGATATATATAGTTTACTTTTTATGTTGATAAAAGCAAACCATGGTATATACTTATAAAGTAAAGAGGGGAAAAATAAAAAACTCCTTGCGTGTAGAGTACGCTACGCTACTGCCTGTCACATAAGTGGTTATTACGGACAGGCAGATACTATAAGGAATGTTTCTCCGGCAAAATTAAGTCAAATGTATTTGATAGCCAAGAAAAAAATGAAAAATGTATAAATTTATCATCTTTTTCCTGGCTTTTCTCAATCTGTCCGGTGATTGATGCAGATACCTTTCAGGTACCATTCGTACAACCGATGTATACCTTCGTCTATCTCCACCTTATGATGCCATCCCAGGTTGTGCAGTTTGGTTACATCCGTCAACTTGCGCAGCGTGCCGTCCGGTTTGCTTGCATCCCATCTCAGTTCGCCCTTGAAGCCGATTTCCGCCATGATTTTTTCCGCCACTTCCCTGATGCTGAGTTCCTTTCCGGTTCCCACGTTGATGTGGCAGTTGCGTATCTCTTTCGAACCTGCCGCATACGTATCCTTGAAGTCCACGTTCAGCAACACATGTACGCTGGCATCCGCCATTTCTTCGCTCCAGAGGAATTCGCGCAGCGGCTTGCCCGTGCCCCACAGCGTAACGGCTTCCGGCGTAATTCCGAATTTTGCCAGCTTTGCCAGTATCTCCTCATCGGTGCAGCTTCCGTTCACACCCTCTACCGGGCGCAGGTCTATATCCTTGCGTACGGCATCCCAGTTGCCTTCGTTCAGGCATTTGGCAAGGTAAATCTTACGTATCATGGCGGGCAGCACATGGCTGTTCTCCAGGTGGAAGTTATCGTTGGGTCCATACAGGTTGGTAGGCATCACCGCTATGTAGTTCGTGCCGTATTGCAGGTTGAAGCTTTCGCACATTTTCAGCCCGGCAATCTTGGCAATGGCATACGGTTCGTTGGTATATTCCAACGGCGATGTCAGCAGCACTTCCTCTTTCATCGGCTGCGGAGCTTCACGCGGATAGATGCAGGTACTGCCCAGGAAGAGCAGCTTCTTCACTCCGTGTCTGAAGCTTTCACCAATCACATTCTGCTGTATCTGTAAGTTCCGGTAGATGAAGTCCGCCCTATATTGCAGATTGGCCATGATGCCGCCCACGTGGGCGGCAGCCAATACCACGGCATCCGGTTTCTCTTCATCGAAGAATTTCTTTACAGCAACTCCATCCAACAGGTCCAGCTCCTTGTGGGAGCGGCCTGTCAGATTAGTATATCCTCTTTGCAGCAGGTTGTTCCAGATGGCGGAACCCACCAGTCCGTGATGGCCTGCTACAAAAATCTTAGCGTCTTTTTCCAACATAATTTATCAGGTATGATTATTCTTTATCTTTTTCTTTCACTTCGCCGCGGCGTGCCTTTTCGGTGTAGCGCAGTTCCTTTTCAATGGTCATATCCTTGCCCAGACCATACGTATGCAGTCTTTCAGGTTCTATACCCACTTTCACGAGGAACTTCTTCAAGGCTTCGGCACGTTTCAGCGTCACTTTCTTGTTTATGGCTTCTCCGCCCGTATGGTCAGCATAGCCGCAGATGTCAATCTGTACTTCCGGATTCTCTTTCAGTGTTTTGGCAATGGTGAAGAGTTCGCGTGCATACTTGTCCGTATCCAGTTTCCACTTTCCGCGTTCAAAATATACGGCGGGCAAGTCTTTCGGGAAACCTTTGCATACCACTACTTCCGGAGATTTTTCAAGCACTTTCTGTTCGATGTAGATAGTATCGTGCACCACTTTCGTAACGGTCTTTGTAGCGCGCTTCCACATAGGCAGATAGCCCGGAGCGTACATGATATTGTCTTTCTTGCGTCCCTTGCTGTTGCCTACCTTCCATATCAGACCAACCTGTGCCGTAACCATGCTGTTGTGTTTGGTGGTATTGATGGAGTTGATACCGTCGAAGTCCTGATTGTTAATCCAGATCATACCTCCCTTCAACTGTACGTCGAAGTTGTGGTTTATCCGGTAACGTACGGCAAGGTCGCCTCCCAGTCCGAGATTAACCTTGTTGTCGAGTTTGTCGGCAAACTGTTCGTCGTTGGAGCGGTTCTTGACGGTAGACGAGAACTTCTGCAGGTAGATACCCGGTGCCAGCACCACAGCCCAGCGGCGGTCACCGTCGCTGCGGCGGAAGAGGTTCAGCAGGTTTACCTCTGCGTTCAGTCCGAAGTTCCATGAGTGAACCGAAGAATACAAATCCTTGTAGTAGCTTCCGCCTTCCGGAAAGTCCACGTTATAGTAAGTGTTTCCGTTGGGCAGCAGTACGAAGTCGTCCTCGTAGCGTTGCGAACCGGCGCGGTTGCTTCCGTAGTCCACAGAGAGGCGTGCCCCGAAAATCGGATTGAACTGGTAGCTTCCCTGCAAACCGAACATATAGCCTGCCCAGTTGTTGTTACCTCTGCTCACGGAACGGAAATCGCCTGCATAGAACGGCATTCCGATGTTCACTCCGATGCTCCACCGTGAGTAGTCTTTGTACAAAGTCTTTTTGTCAGGATAGTCCTTCCAGGGGTCGTCCACTTTGACCACCTCTTGTGCCATGGCTTCCATGCCCGGCAGAGCTGCCAGACAGAAACCGGCGATGATGTATTTCAGTGATTTCATAAACGCTTTGTTTTAAATGTTATTACCGGTTATTTCTTTTGCAACTCCACGCAGATATAGGCAGGTTCTCCATAGTTGATTCCGTCCTTGCGTGCCTGCAGTCCGATTACCACTTTGTAGCCGGTAAGGTCATCGGTTACGCGCGAGGGATCCAGAGTCAGACCCATGGAAAGCGCTCCGTTGTGCATGTCTACCTTTATGTAGTTTGGCAGGTCCGGTTGCGGCTTTCCGGCTTCGTCATAAATAATGCCCAAGCTGTAAACAACCGGGATATTCTGGTTGCTTTCGTTTGCCGTTGAGGAGCCTAAAACTTCTGTTGCAAATACCGGCAGGTTATCTACAATTTGAATGACTTTTGTATCGACATTCTTCACTTCTCCCAGCACAGCGTGTTTGTAGATGTCCTCTTCTGCAAATGCGCTCAGTCCCAGGTCTGCTTTGGTGCGCACCACTTCTGTTCCCGATTTGAACTCATATGTAGTCTGGTCTTCGCTTTGGGCAGGCACGTAGCGTACACCCTTATAGCTTGTAGAGCGGTTGTTATTGCTGTTTTCAAACTCAACGGCTACGGTAAACGGCATCTTGTGAGTCACCGGATCCACTGTAGGCAGTTCGCAAGTAGCCGTAACGGTGAATATGCCTTCGGCTGCATCTTTTACAGCGACTTTTTCTACTGTAAATGCCGGTCCTGCATCACCTGCTCCACGTGTAGGAATGGCTTCTCTGGAGTCGATGTGGAAGTAGCCTTCCAAAGCGGTCACTTCGTTAAGCACATCTGCCGGATTGATTTTCACATTTACATTCAGCTCATATTTGTTGCCTTCACGCGGCTTCAGTTCCACTTCCTCGTTACTGCTGTATTGTGGAATGATTACCATACTCTGGATGCGGTTGAACAAACGATCAACTTTCTCTTCCAGTTCCGTGCATTTGTTTTTCAGTTCGTTGATTTCTCCCTGCATCAGAGCCAGCTGATCCTTGATTTCTTTGGTTGCCTCTTCAATCAGCTTGTCCATTTCATCTTTGTTAGGGATATTGTTCAGTTGTTCGTATACCATTGCGAACTTTTCATCAATCTCTTTCTTGTTGTAGTAGTCGGCAAGCATGTTCTCCACTTCCTCAATCGTGACGAACTTATCCATTTTACCGTTCAGTTCATTATACTTCTCCTGTAAGTCGAGAATATCTTTCTGATTCTTCAATACATCGGCTTTCAGTTTTCCCAGGTCGGGCAATTCTGCAAGGGCCTCTTCCAGTCTTTTATAAATCTCGTCTACACGTCCCGACAACGCATTATAATTATTATTCAGTGCCAGGAAGCCTGCATTCATCTTACTTTCCAGTGCGCTTAACAGTGCAGCCTGCTGTGCCTGATTGTCCTTGAGTTGGAGAATGTCATTCGTATTCTTGTTCACGTAAGCTTGCAGTTCGTTCAGCATCTGTTTGATTTGACTCAGGTCTGCCGGGGGCACGCTTCCGTTTTCAAGCGAATTCAGACGTTCTAGTATGTTTTTAATGGTTGTGTCATAGATTAGTTTCATCTGTTCAACCTGTTTTTCCAAATCAGTTACACGTACTCCCAGTGCATCCAATTGTTTTTCCAGAGCACTGATGCGTGCCGTATGGTCTTTTACGATGCTTTCCACATTCCCCATTCTTTCATCCAGCTTTCCGTACAGCGATTCTATGGACAAATATTTGGCGTTAAGCTCTTCCACTTTGGCTTGCAGGTCTTTCAGGTCATTCTGGAGTTGTTCTACCAGTTTGGACAATTCGGGGTCTGTAGTGCCGCCGCCATTGTTTATGGCTTCCCATATTTTTTCTATTTGAGCATCATAATCGCCTATCAGCTTATTGATACGCTTGTCAAGCTCGTCATAGCGGGTGTTCAGGTTCTGAACCGTATCCTGCAGTTTGTTTACCGCATCGGAGATGCCTTCCAATTGTGTATCGATTTCATTGATTTTACCATCCACTTCATTCTTTAAATTCAAGATGTCGTTTTTGGTATCTTCCCTCAGTTGTTCCAGATTCTGTGCATTTTCCTTTGCCGCATTATCCAGTTCTTCGAGTTTACTGTCTATTCTTTCGAGGTTATCGGTCAGTTTCTGGTTCAGCTCTTCCAATTGCTTCAAGGCATTTTCCAACTTTTGCTTCTCTTCCAGTTGCGATTCTTTCAAATTGGCTATTTCTTCTTTCAAGTCACTGATAGCCTTTTCGGTTGCATTCTGCTTTTCCTGCAAGGATTGGTACTGCTCTTCAAGCTTCCGGATACGTCCGTCCAGTTCATTGTATTTGGCAGAAATCTCGGCATCGATTTCCTTGGACAGTTCCAGCAATTTTTTGTCGAATTCCTGTACTGTCTGTTCAATCATGTTCTTTATGTTCTGGTCATTCTCCTCCATTGCTTTCTGTAACTCGGCAATCTTTCCTTCCAGCTCATTTTTCGTAGTCTCCAGGTCTTTGATAAGCTTGCTGATGCTCTCCTTGAATTCGGCATGCTCCTTGGCTGCTTCCTGCAAGGTTACAATCTGCTTTTCAATCAGTTCGATTTTTTCCAGCAGATTGTCAACGTTAACATCGCCATTTTCAATCTGATTCCGAAGAATTTCGATTTGGCCGTCATAATCTTTCTGGCAGCCGGTCATTAAAATACAGCCGCTTCCTGTAAGCAACAACATAGCTGCGAACAGAGACATTGTTGAATTTCGTTTCATAATCACTAATGTTTTAAAGTAAAACGTTTGATATTTTGTTCTTCTTTCAAGCTACATACCAGCAGTGCACCGTTCCGTTCGGCAATGATATAGCCGTCCAGTCCTTCCACCACCACTTGTTTCTCTCCGGCAGTGTGCACAATACAGTTATGGCAGTTGTGCAGGCTGATGTCATTCCCCACACCTGCATTTCCGTGTTCGTCCTGCGGCAGCAGGGTTCTTAGCGACCCCCAGCTGCCCAAATCACTCCAGCCGAATTCGGCAGGCAGTGTATAGATGCTTTCCGCTTTCTCCATTACAGCGTAGTCTATGGATATTTTCTCACAGGTGGGGAAGAGTCTTTCTACTGTGTCGGCCTCTTGTGCTGTGTAGAAATCCCGGCTCATTTCGTCCATAATAGCAGCCAGGTCCGGAGTAAACTTGCGTATGGCATCGGTTATGGTATTCACGTTCCACACAAAAATGCCGGCATTCCAAAAGTAGCTGCCGTGGGCAACGTATTCTTTGGCTGTTTCTACATCCGGCTTTTCTTTGAAAGCGTCTACCTTGTATATTTCAGTACCGTTAATCTGTTCCGCAGCCTGTATGTAGCCGTATCCGGTTTCCGGACGGCTGGGTTTGATGCCTATCGTTACAATGGAACAGTTTGTGGCGGTAAAATCGAGTGCACAGCGCATTACCCGTTGAAACTCACCGGTGTTTATCACCAGCGCGTCCGACGGAGTTACTACGATATTTGCCTGCGGATGCTGTTTCTTTATTTTCCAGCAGGCATAGGCAATGCAGGGTGCCGTATTGCGGGCAGTCGGCTCTGCCAGGATGTTGCATTCGGGCAAATCGGGCAACTGTTCTTTTACAATATCCGTATATTTCTCGCTGGTCACTACCCAAAAGTTTTCCATTGGGCATAGCGGTGCAAATCGCTCTACGGTAAGTTGTATCAGTGACTTGCCGCATCCCATTACATCAATAAACTGTTTGGGATATTCAGGTGTACTCATCGGCCAGAATCGGCTTCCGATGCCACCTGCCATGATTACAATATGATTTTCCATTTTTTATATTTGTTGAAATTTAGCAGAAATAAATTGAGGAATTTTCCAACTCATTTTTAATAGTTTTGTTAGTACTCCACAAAAGCCATGCTTTTTATATAAGTGTACGTCTTCTTTCCACATGAGTTTCCTTTTTGAATTATTTGTAGAAAGTCCACCCATCCGCATTTTTATAATATAGGTTTTCAAATATTCTATGTGCAAATGGGCTTCATAAAAATATCTTATGAGAAAATCTGAATCAGCTGCAATTTTATAGCTTTCATCGTATTGGCCCCATTGGTTTATAATTGAACGTTTTATATATACTGTTGGGTGTAATGGCAACCATCCGCATTTCACTTTCCATCTATGGAAACTTCCACTTATCCAATTCCGAATAATTTTGTCAGTATTATTATAATCTACAAATAAACCATCACCATATATAATGTCAGCATTAGTTTGCTTAAACTTCTTTACAATATTGGAAATGACATGTGTGTCATATAAGAAATCATCGGAATGTACTAAACCTATAATATCTCCAGTTGCAGCTGTTATTCCTTTATTAATAGCTTCATACATTCCTTTATCTGGTTCTGATATAATAGTATTAATATAATTCTTATACTCATTAATTATTTTTAAAGAATTATCATTTGAGGCGCCATCTACGATAATGTATTCTATATTGGGATAATCTTGTGCTAAAACACTTTCAATTGCTTCACGAATAGTATTTTGACGATTAAAGCAAGAAGTAATGATAGAAACTTTCATAATATTGATACTTTTATAATGTAAGTGGTTATTTATCTAAATATGTTTCTTTTATGAATGCCTTAATTCGCCTGTCATCCCATCCAAAGCGTTTTTTTATTTCATAAATTTTGGAGTCTACTAGGAAGCGATACCAAAAACCTTGCAAAAAATGCCATATAAAGCCCTCTTTCCCATCCAGAAATCCTCCTTTCAGAATGTAGCGTATATTGAAATTGATAAATGGTCGTAAGAATAGCGGTGTTTTTATGTATTTCATTTTTAGCCATCGTTTACGTTGTTCCTCTGTTCCCCAAAACTTGGCCTGTACTTCTTTGTCTCTATCGTCCAGTTTGTATTCCATCATTAGCATGTCCGCCATTTCCCTTGTAGCATATCCATTGTGCTTTTCTGTCCACCAGGTTAGGTCATTTAAATTGGCGTCTACTTGATTCCCTTCTTCTATGGTGATTGTTGTTCCATCAAAAATACGGATGTGTTCATCCATCCATCGGTTTTCACATTCTCCATGTCCTCTACGCCATACTTTCAAGTGGTAAGAAGGATACCAGCCCCCGTGTAACAGAGGCTTTCCCATAAAATCTATACGCTTGCGGACATATATTCCATTTACTTCATTGTTGCATTTTGCTAATGTATTTTTCATGGCAACTCCCAAGTTACCTTCTAAAAACTCATCAGCGTCAATGCGCCATATCCATTCTGTTGTGATAGGACAGTTCTTCAGTCCCCAATTAAATTGTGTCGCATAGTTTTTCCAAGGGTTTTGATAAACTTGCGCTCCTAATTCTTTTGCGATTTCTACAGTTCGGTCCTTGCTGAAAGAATCGATGACAAATATTTCCTCACAGATATTTTTAAGTGAGTTGATACAACGGGATATATGTTTCTCTTCGTTGTATGTAAGAATGATGGCAGCTATGGAATTATTCATAATAGTTTTCGTTATACTTGATATATACTTTTGTTATTGAAAGACTCATTGCTGAATACCTGTGAAAAAAGATGGGCTGTGCATTTTAGCAGATATGCAGCAATAAATATGATGATATATATAATGATGATATTCAGTGGAAATATGTTATTGAGTTTATCTGTAAAGATGGCATATTGAACCATATATATTTCCAAAGTTAAAGTTGAGATAAAATAAATAAACTTTCCTCCTGATTTGTATTCCAATATTTTATAAATCTGAGGTGTGTCACAAAATCTATATATCCAATAAATACTACTCAATAACGGAATAAGTGATATTAACTGGAATTTACAGAAGAATGGATCTATTTTATAAATTCCCATAAGTACATAATATGTAATAAGACTTACCAAGGTATAACCTCCAGACTTGAGAGGAGATACAACCTTGTATTTTCTGATGGCTACCATAGCGCCTAGCATCATAAAAAGAAAATAATATATTCTCATAAATGGAACCGCGGCATACATTACCGAATGGTTAAAATCTAATACCCAGAAACTACTGATTGCCACAAGCAGGAAAACTATGCCAAAGACTTGATTTAAGTACTTCAATAAATAAGTACGGATGAGATAGAAGATGACATAATATACCATAATACATGGTATAAACCAATATTTAGGGGTTGTTATTAAGTCTGTAATTTGCCAATTCCAATTGAAAATTACTGCCGATACCAGTGCCCACATTATGATAGTGGGATAAATTCTGTTAATTCGTCTTTTGTACCAATTCGGAAAACTGTCTTGTCTTCCCATAAATAGAGTAAAACCGGAACAGAAAAAGAATAAACCGTCACCTATTGCCCCACCGGTAACTAAGCTACCGTATTTAGGAAATAATATTCCCATGTGTGAATAAGTTATTAAAAAGGCGGCAATGAACTTTAAAAGAATAATACCTTTGTTTCCCCCCCCCCCTATGTAATTATTTTTGACTATATTCATTTCTTTAATATTCTTTTTTTTATATATTTAGCAGGATTTCCTGCATAGACTCCCCACGGCTCTGCATCTTTCACCATTACTGTACCTGCGCCTATTACAGCACCTTCACCAATTTCTATATCAGGACCGATGAATGTATCGGCACAAATCCATGTTTGATTGCCAATACGGATTTCTGGACGCAGTAGTGGAAGAACCGGATTTGTATAGTCATGTGTGCCTGCACATACATGGACTCGGTGACTGACAGTGGCTTTTTCTCCTATCGTTACTTTACCTAAATTATAGATTAGGGTTTCTTCCCCAATGGCACTCCAATTTCCAATTTCCAAATTCCATGGAAACCAGATAACGGTGGAGGAATAAATATGGACGTGTTTTCCTATTTTGGCTCCAAATAGGCGTAATATCGTATTCCTGTAGCCGAAAGCTATACGGGGAGAATTGCGGAAAAAAAATTTTCCGAATGTCCATAGTATACGTTTTATATAGATCCATTTGGAGTAATTCAAATGATTACGGTTTTCAGCTATGTTGAGTTTATCCATTTTTTGATACGTTTTTAAAGAAATTTCTTCTATATCAATACCATTGGGTATTATTTCTATCTTAGAATTATATCTTAACTTTAATAAATTATTTTTTTACTTTCAGATGTAGAAATAATGGTATTAGCATTTTGTATAGCTGTTTTTTCTACAATTTGTTGATATAATTGTTTCATATTTTCTGCTACTATGTTTGATGAAAATTTTTTTATAACATAATTCCTTCCTCTCTTGCCCATAGCTTCAAGTTCTTGTTCAGATAATGAAAGGCTTTCGTTTATCGCATTTGCAATGTCTTCCGCTGTGCGATTAACCCACCAACCACAACGATGCTTTACTATTCCTTGCCACGGAGCACCTTTGCAAGTGATTACTGGTGTACCTGATAATAAGGCTTCGGCAATTACTATTCCAAAATTTTCATTTAGGGTTGGGAGAATAAAAATATCTGCTTGTTTATATAGTTCCCATTTTTCCTCTCCAAAAACACCACCGAGGAAATATACAATGTTTTCAATGTTTAACTTTATACTTAGTTCCTTTAGTGTTTTAAGATAACCTTCTGTATCAGGACCTGCGATAAAAATTTTATACCCTTTTAATTGATTTTTTAGTAGTCCTACAGCTTCTAGAAGAATGTTTGCCCCTTTGTTTGGTCGTAAAAGTCCTACATACAAAATAGTCTGAGTTCTTTTCCATGATTTTTTTGTGTTTGTGTTATCAGTAATCACGCCATTGGGGACAATCTTTATATTTTTATTGTAACCAAGTTTTAGCAGATTGTTTTTTTCTGTTTCTGCAGTAGCAACAAGTGCATCAGCCATTTTTAATGAATATTTTTGGTAAAACAATAAAGCTGGCAGTTTTTTTTTCCAATAATTTTTTGCAAGTACCCAAGGTTCTAACATCCCATGAGGTGTTATTACTACTGGATAATTTTTTGATTTTGCCCAAAATACAGTATAAGAACAGAGTGGCTCCCAACAGCTATTTACATGAAGTATATCAGGTTTAATATCGTCTATCAGATTTAAAAATTGACGTTTTGCTTGAAGGATGTGTATTAATCCATGTTCAATGTAATGTATAGTACAGTTTTCTATTTTTAATTCATTTTCAGAATGATGGGTTATAATATGTAATTCTGTGATTTTTCCTAGCGAATGAGCTAATAACTTTAAGTATGCTCCAACACCACCTGAACTTTGATCTATTGATGGAATATAGTGTATTATTTTCATGAACAGCATAAATTATATTTTATTAAAAATAAGTTATCTTCCTCCCGTACACACTTTGTATATTGCTAGATAATGTCTCTTTAATAAAAAGCCTATTATTATAGAGCTAGTTATAAACAGCCATGGAGAAAATAGATAGGATACAATATATCCTATTTCGTTCTTACCAACTATTGCTACTATGATTTTCCTAAAAATATTTAGTGTTGGTTCATGGAATAAGTAAATGAAAAATGTGAAAGAACATAATGTTGTCATTACCTTATGTTCAGATAGGGTATATTGTACTGGAACTAAAACATTATAAATATTCCATATACCAATAATTCCGATACATATAATAGGGATTCTTGCTGTTTCCCATATTTTATAGTTGGGATTTAATAATTGAACTATAGAAAATATTAAGAATATTAAACAGCATATGAGACCTGCTTTTTTATATGTATGTTCAAGATTTACTTGTGTTAATTGTCCTCCTAGGACAAACCAAAACAAGGATGTTATAGGAATGTAGGATATAGATATATAAGTTAAAAAAAACGTAATAATGACAAAACTCCATTTTGCGTATTTTAAACACAAATACCATAGGGGAGATGTTGCTACAATCAAAATTAAATCTCTAAGAAACCAAAGTTGAAATGCACAAGGTGATCCATTTCCTGTATCATAAAATATAGAGCAAATTATTTGTGTGATAGAATTATTAAATAATGGCATAATGGGACTATTTATATATTTTGATGCCCATGGTATGATAGCAACCAATACGTTAAAAAATACAAAGAATAGACAGCCTATTAAATAGGGAATGAGTAATGTTCTTCCTCTTTTATATATTTTTTTATATATAGATTGCATTCCTTGAGGTATATTTAAGAAAAATAAGTATCCAGAAATGATATAAAATAAAGGTACAGCAATTCGACCAACCATTCCAGATATGAAAAATTGGAGAATATGAATTGTCTGCATTTCTGTTTTTTTCTCATTTAGAATTAGAACCTCATTAGAGAATCCTGAATGAATATAAAGTACGAGAATAATGCAAACAAATGAAAGAATCTTTATTTTATCACTTATATATTTCGACATATTGTGAATATTATTTTTCTAAATGGTCAATCATATATTTTGCAATAACATCACCACTAATATGATTCTCAGCCCAATTTGCTCTATATGAACGATTTAATCTTATTTCATTTATATGTTCTACGCAGTCTTTCATGATTTGTGATAATTGTTTAAAATTTCCACTTTCGAAAATTTTACCACAACGAGGGTCTTTTAAAAGATCTTTAGCGCCACATTGATTACTACTAATAACATATAAGCCAGATTGAAGTGCTTCATTAACGACAGCTCCCCAGCCATCGTAAATACTTGGCAGAATTAGTATATCTTGATTTGATAAGATACTTGGAATCTCTTCCATCTTTTGGAAACCTAAAATTGTTACATTATTAAGCTTGTGCTGATTTATATAGTTTTCTATCTTTTTCTGTTGTTCACCACCACCAATATAAGTTATTTCAAACTCTTTATTAAGTTGTGCTGCCGCTTTAACGATAGTTATAGGAGACTTTCTACAAGATAGACTTCCAATAAAACAAAATTTAGAAGTGCCTCTAATATTAGAAATATTAGTAGTTTTAGTATTTGTGCAATAACAAAATGGTATGACTTCCCATCTTTTGAAAACAGATTTGAAATAGTCTACGCCATCATTGCCCATTACAAAAACTTTATCAATATATTTTGCATATTTAAAATCTTGGATTAGAAAGCGCAATCTGTGAACCCATAGAGGCTTTCCGTTTGCACGGCCAAAGGCAAATGTGTATGGACGTTCAGTAATTAACCCACGTTTTATATGATAGTTTAGGCTTAATTTGAAAATTTGCGAAATATATGGAAAAGAATTGATACCACTAAACATGTGCCATGATTTTTCTTGATCTTTGTGCAATAACTTTTCTACAATATCTATTTCTGGATGAATAAATATTTTTAAAGTTTCAGCTTCTTTTGTGATATCTTGTTGCCAACCCATATTAATACGTTCTTTTGAAGTAACCTCATCGGATACAACGACAACTTCTTGTACACGGCTATCATTTAATAATTTTATGATATATGGCATTTGATGTGGGCTAATACAATTTTGCCAAAAAACGATTCTCATATAATTTAAGTTATCAGGTTATGATATTTTTTGTATTCCATCTATGGATTGTATCATCTCTTTCCAAGATGTTACGGAAAACTGTTTACGCAGAAAGAGCGTGTTGTTAGAGGAAATTGCTAAATGCTCAGTTCCTAACATCACAATTTCTTTTATCTTTTTTATAAGTTCTATTTCATTAAAATCAGACAGGATATAATTTGCACCTTCTATTTCTGGATAAGATATTGTGGAAAGTACTATCTTTTGCCGTGAAAGATAATCCAAAATTTTAGAAGGGAAGTTGTTATTATTCTCTGGCAAATAGGGATTTCTTAAATTGAGACAAACGGTAACACTTTCTAACAAATTGAGATAATCTTGGTATTCCATATTTCCCATAAAATGTATGTTTGAATATTTTCGATATTCATCAGGAAAAGTTCCGTTCCCTGAAATGTACAATTCTGCTTCAGGAACTTGTGAAAAAACTTTTAAAGCCATATCATAACCTGTTACAGGTGTCAATGTTCCAGAAAATAGAAATGTAATATTACCATGTGTGGGCTTAGTTGTATGATTACATAGCATTTTTTCATCAATAATGCCAGCTTTAATTTTTAAATTTTTTATTTCATTAAAACAAGAACGAGCTGATAATGAAATCATGCCATCACATTGTGTTAATAATTTTCCTATTATATACTGTAAACAATTTCTTTTTGAATAAGGAGTGTAATCAGCCATAATTACATATATTTTTTTAGAAAATAAAAACTTTAAAAGAATATATGCAAGAAGAGAAGATGCGGTCAAGTTATAAAACCAAATACTATCAAATTTCCTAATATCATAAGCTAATTTTGAATTTAGAAATATATATCTTAGGATTTTAGATAGAGGATTATTTTTATTATTTATATAATACGTAATATTTTTATAAATAATTTTTGGAGGTAATTTATAACTGATTGGAGTGAGAGTTCTGACATCATCAAAGCAACCACCATCAACAAGGCGGTTACAAAAGTTTATTGCTGCTTGAGATGCTTTTAGATTCACAATGTAATCAGGAGGAAGAATATTGCAGATAAATGTTCTTGTCATAATATTTATTTTCCTAAAAGTGGATTTTAGTTACGAGATTTTCCTATAACTTCAGGAATATACTTCTTAATTATTATGGATAGTACCCAAAGTGAAGTCCATAATACGATATGTCTTATTATAGAATCTAAAGTATTATGAAAAGGGTATATATATTGTTTTATTGAAATGTTTATTATTTGCGATAATCCTAAAATTATGAGAGTGTTTTTCCCGCCCATAAGAAAAACATAGAAACGAAGTTGTGATCTGTAAATTTTTCCTCCCACCATTTAGTTAATAAAATAATAGAGACTGTTCCAATTAAGGCGTTTATAGCATTTATTCCATACCAACCACAACTATTGATTGCCATATCTGTACGTGGAAGTAACAGTGATAAAATGATATTTATACATAATATTAAAAGTGCTAAAAATAAATTAGATGAAATTTGCTTTAATTCGTTGCGTACTAAATATCCTATAAGATAGAAAAAACTAGCAGAAAATGACACATCTAAGTTATACCATAATCTGACATTATAAAAGGAAAGAATATATCCAATGCTACCAATAAATATAGCTATAATAAAGATATATTTTCGTGTAGAACATGTTTGAATAATGAAAAAAGAATATATTTCAGTCATAAATAGAACTGGAAGAAACCATAAGGCACAACCATTCATCCAACCTTCAAATATCCACAAGTCAGAGATTCTATTTTCGCTTGCAGCTAACACAATTATAGAAAAAGTTATGTATGGTATTATTAAAGTCTGTATTCTTCTATGAATGAACTTTTGTATGTTAGTATATTTAGTTGGGCAAAATAGCATTCCGGAAATGATGAAGAATAACGGCATATGGAAAGACCATATCCAATTGCTAATAAGGGAAGGAATTCCTGTATGACCACAAACCATTAAGAATATCGCTACTCCCTTGGTTAGATCAATCCATTTTATTCTTTGTAAGGGAATTTGTTTAGACATATCTTATTTGATTAATTTTTTTAAAATCAATGTGAAAACCGCTTTGAATCCTATTTTATGTAATACAGAGAGTATACTATGTATTCTATATTTATATGAAATTAATGCTGTAGTATTTATTTTAAATTTATTTTGTTTAGGTTGTTTCAAGTCATAAAGATATATGCCCTCTCCCTCATTGTTCATAATGACATTCATTTCTATAGGATGATATTCTAATGCAAAACTTTTTAAGATTTTATAATTTAAGAGTTTTGTCGTTAGTAAATATCTTTTGTCTCCATACTTTTTTTTATTATCTGCAAGGTCTAGGATAGTATTTGAGGAAGTTACTCCTAAGATTTCATAAAGATTTATATTTTCATTATAAGAATCATAAACTGTAGCATTAGGGAATGTTGGAAATCTAAAATCCATTTCTTTTTTACTCCATTTTAAAGGTGTTTGAAAAACAAATAGATTGGAGGCAATATGAGTTCCTTTATCTGCACAATTAGTAGAATAGGATGTATAAGGATAAACAAAATATTTATTCTCTTTTATGCAATATGCTATGTGGTATTTTAACCATGATTTCTCTCCCCATTCTTTGAAGCAATATATATCATCTATGTCTTTTAGTTGCAAATAGCTTTCATTTTTATACCATTTGTAGAAACGATTCCACGATTCACGCATCCAAACTTGTCCCCAAGACATTGCAATTTGCATAAAATAGGTATCATATTCTGTTTTTAGGGGAGTAAATGGTTCAAAGGTTTGATAATTGAATTGGTAATTATAAAGTGATATTCCTGCGATATTTTCATCATTTTTATAAAATGAATTTGCAGCAATTGCATAATCATAAAAACCTGGAGAAACGACAATATCATCTTCTAGTACTATAACTGCTTCATATTTGTTTAAAAGCTGTCCAATGGAAAGTATGTGAGAGCGAAGACCTAAATTGGTTTCATGTTTTATAACAGTCTTTTCTCCATAAGGCCAAGTAAAAGTATCAGCAAATTCTTCTACTATATTAGTGTCACTTTTATCTATACTTATAATAAGAGGAGCCTCTGTAAGATTGGCTTTTAATAAAGAATTGAGTAACCGATTTAGTGACGAGACTCTGTTATAGGCTACAGCTACTATTGCTATATTGTTCATGCTACATGTTTTTATGATAGGACTTTATACTTTTTGAAATAATATTCCAAAGCTATTAGGATAAGAAGGTAGATAAAAGGACCTGTTTCTTGTGTAAAATAGAACATAGTAAAATAAAACATTCCGATGCAATTGATGAAATTTAGTTGAAATGTGATGTAATTAGGCTGTTTAAAAAAATGATTGTATATATGTCTGGATATTTTTCCTACAAAAAAGAAAGCTATTAGTCCGCCTATGATTCCGAAATATTTTATATTTAAAAAAGCTATTGTTCCCCAGTTAGCATTTCCAAAATAACCTCGTGATTGATTTTTGATTGTCGCAACACGATCATCTGGATATATTTCCTGATATAATGGAAAGATTTTTATTACTTGTCTTTCCAAAAATGTGAATGGGGCAAGAATACGTGGAAATCTTATATATCCATATTTGTCTTCGAATTTTTCTATTTCCCATCGTTCTGCAACGTAGGGCAATTGATTTCCATAATATCCAAAAAATTCTGCAAAATTATTTTGAATGCCATTTGGGATATACTGTTTTGAAATATCTACAAATTCTTTTGAAAATGTTCCTCTTTGTAATAAGTCACCCTCTGTTTCTACATTTTGCCTTCCTACAGTCAAGAATGATAAATATAAAATGAATGCATATATGCTTCCCATAATAGAAATTTTTACATATTTAGGAACTCTTATTGGCATCCTATAATAGCGATGAAATATATATATATATGCAAATATTAGAATGATGAAAAGAATGCCTTGCTTCCCTGCTATAGCCATTGATGCAAGTGCTAATGTCATGATATTTAGTAAGCCAAGAATCTTGTTTATTTTTGAACCACCACAAAATATAGAAAAAATGCTAGGAAAGCTGCCTCCTAAAAGAATAGTACCAATTGGTGTTAATGTTAGTAGAGGAAATAGTTCTTGAAACTGGGCTCTTCGTTCTCCTCCATCGTTAAGTGATACTCCGAAAATCACAAACATCTCAAAGCATATTAATAAGGAGCCTATAATTCCAGCTAAGCCAAGTATAATATGTATTTTATTGCTTGTTTTAGAAAAGATTTTAAAAGAAATATTTCCTTTCAATTTTTTCAATTGAACTTTGTTATTAAGTCGACCAAAGCCTAAGTGAAATGTTGTGATTGTAAGTATTACATAGACTATGATTTTTAAAGAATTTATGTATGGTGGAATATAAAGAATTCCTGAGAATCCGTTTACTAATAAAATACTAACTCCAATAAAAAGCCAATATCTTGGATCCATTGGATCCTTTTTAATTAGAGAAGTAATAATGATGCCATAGCCAATACACCATACCATAAAGGGCGATATTATGGCTTTTAAAGCAATTATGTTAAATATTATAAGTATATAAGCAATTATATATGGCATAAAACTTTTTTTATCATATTATTAAGTTTCTCTTTTTCGCTGTTTTCTAGGCAAATAAAATATATAGTAATTATAGATAATATGCATACGACAGATATATAGACTATATATATAAATAGCGAATCAGACAATACTGTAGATATGTAATAAGCTAAAGCTGCATCAATTACAATCGTAATTAAACAAGGAATAACAACAGACTTCATGTATGATGATATGGTGATAATTTCAATTCGTTTACTTAGAACTATCAGTCGGTATATTAAAGCAAAGAATGAAGTCATAATTGAAATAAACATGACATTATAACAATTTGCTCCTAATTTGCAAATTAAAGCAGCTAGTGGTATATCTAAGCACATTATTATAGAAATTCCTATTTGAAATATTTTTATTTTTCCTGTTGCATCTATACCTTTCCCTAATGGGGTCGCCATGCAATCTAATAGTGAAACTATTATTGCTAATTGAAGAAATTTGTCAGAGTATAAAGGAGGAGTATCTAGCCAAAGTTCTAACAGTGGAGAAGGATTTATTGCTATAGGTAATGCTACTAAAAATAGTAAGCAGAATGAATATTTGGAAGACTTATATATCAAGGAACGCATGCGTTGTAAATCTCCGTGAGCATAACTTTTCGTAATTTGTGGAGCTGCTGCCATTTGAAAATTTCCTGCAAAAGATGAAATTTGCGAAGATACTTGGTATGCGATTCCACGGGCAGCATTTATAGCTGATCCAAAAAATATATTGATAACAATATTTACTCCTTGATTTCTTAAAATGAATCCAATATTTCCGATAAAACTGAAGCTTGCAAAAGAAAGCATTTTTTGTATGTTATCTTTGTTGGTATTTAGTTTCAATACACACTCTTTGTACTTCTTTTTGCAAGAAAAAACGCTGAAACCTTTGCTGATTAAAGTTACCCCAAAGAGTAGCCAACTATAAATTATTAATCGGTCAAAGGTCGTTTGGGAGTAAATGAAATATGCAATTGCTAGTTTCAGTATGTATTCTAAAATACTTATATATGCATATATATTAAAATCTTCTTTAGAAACAATTAGAGCATCGAATGGAACTGCTAAAACACTTAAAAGTAATGAACATATGCTTGCTTGATATACGAAATTTGCAGCATACATTCTATCTGGTGATATATTCATTTGGGTATTTAAAAACCATATTCCTATAATCTCTGCTAATATTAAAATAGTAATTGAAATGATGGCATGGATTGTAAGTGATGTTTTAAATACTGCTGTTAAATTAGATTCTTCATTTCGTCCTATTTCATAGGCAAAAAAACGTTGAGAGGCTTGTATCATTCCTGCATTGATGATACCTATTATAACAATTAAGCCACCTACAACATTATAAATTCCGTAGTCTTCTACACCTAAGGCTTTTAGTACTATTCTTTGAGTAAAAAAAGCTATAAATATGATGAATAGTAATCTTATATACAATAAGACAGTGTTCTTAGCTATGCTTCTGTTTGCAGAATTCATATTTATTTAAATAAAATGATACTTTAATAATATGTGTAAATGTGTATTATAAGTACTTTATTTAAAATAATTTATTATTAATTTAATTCTTCTTGTAAAACCTATAAGTTTAGAGTACAATGAACTATTTTCACTTAGAGGGACTTCTAATTTATATTGTTTCCCATTATAAAATATATATTTATTTCTAATTTCAATTTTTTTTGGCGAGGACTTATTTATATTTATAGGTGTTGTATTGTTATAACAACAATCTATAACATAATGTATACCACGGGCGTATTGTATGCACGTATATGGTATCACTACATTGGGGAATTGTATATTTACATTAGGTGAACAATTACAAATATTAGCAAAACCTTGGTCTTTCAATGTATAAATAGCACTTGCTTGATTTTGATTATGGCAGATCGCTATATTGTTTGTTGTTGTTGCACTTAATTGAGAATCTCTTTTTATAGCTGACCCAAAATCGTATAAATATAATTTTTGATTTGTTTTCACAACATGAATTCTATAATGATAGGGAGCATCAGGAAATATATATGAACTTATTGATATATCTTTAGATATTATCCATTTTGAAATCATGATATCTCTATCAATTTTGATAATTTTACAAGATTTTCTAACTAATAGAGTATTTCCAATTTGTACTACTAAGCTGTTATCGCAAGCTAGATTTTCAATGCCATATAATGATCTACTTACACATGGAGCACAAATAGTAGAATAAAGAAACTTTTCATATTTCGCTTCTGTATTGCCGAATTGGTTATTACTTTTTTGTCCATTCATAAATAGATATGAATGTCCATTGTGAGTGATTAAAGTAGAAAACAAAGCAGGTATTAGTTCTTTGCGTTCCTTTGAATGGAATTCAAGTGGAGTGATTTTGAAAAAACGATCAGATTTATTTATAAGGATTATGAATAATTTAAGGCACCAATATGAAGAACCTTTGGCATTGTAGTATTCTGTCATAAATTGGTTATGATATGAGTAACCTATATTGAGAAAGCCATTAGAATCAATAATGTTTTGAGATTGCCACCATGTTAAATTTCTGTTAATGATGCCTTTAATATATGATAGTTCGTATTCGTCATCTAGAAAATCACTGTAGATTGCCCAAAATGCTACTTGAGCAAATTTGTAAGTTAAGCTACGTCCAAATGCAAGAGCATTACCTTCTTTTGAAAAGAACAATTTAAAAGATTGAGCAAACAATTTGCTCCTATGTAGAAATTTGTCAGAACGGTTATCTTCTGGCGTATATTTAGAATACAACAAGGCATAGTAATGAAAAGCAAATGGTATATAATAATCGCGTTGTTGTGTCTTTCCATCGCTATACCAACCATCTCCCAAATACATATCTTCTATTATGCTAAAAGCTTGATCGGATCTTTCCTTGGAGTATTCAAGATCTAATAATTGAAGAAATCTGTTAACGAGGATTATAAAAAACTGCCAGTTGTTGTGAGGAACCTGAACTTCATTAATTTGAAAGAACCAATTTTGTAAATTTTGTTTGTCTTGACTATTAAAATTTTCTTCAAATAAAATCTTGTTTTCAATGCAGAATAACAAGATTGGAAACATTTCTACAATTTTTTGATCATTATTATGAAGCTTGCCCCAATATTTGTTACAATTACAATTTACTCCATTTTTTATCATAGAAAGAATAATCCTTTTTACATCTTCATATCCTTTCAAAAAGGACCATCCTAAAAGACTTCGAGAGAATGACTCTAATCTCATAGTATTAACTTCGTAAGATGTTGCTATCTCATTGGGAATGATAATAGAAGATTCTGAATTATCATACAATGTGATAAAAGGCAATAAGTATTTATATAGTAAATCTTCGTAGTATTCTTTGGTAAACTCCATAGCTCTTACATCTTTTTGATAAGAGAGTATAAATAATCTAAAACAGTAATTTTTTTTAGTTTTCTTTTAATTGCGTATATCTTATATTTCATCCCTAAAACAGAATTGACAGACTTGTTGAAATCCTTGGTATTTAAGTATGCCTGTCTAAATTTCCATACAGCTTTTGATATTTCAGGAGGTGAGGAAAGTCTTGGGTTCATGTCTAAAGTTTCAGCTATGTCATGTCTCTCAAGAAATAAATAAGATTGAGTCTCTTCAATAATTTTTTTGCCTTTATTTGTGGAACATATAATAATTGAGATTCCTTTATCAGCTTTCTTTATCAGTTCTCCTTTGTTTAATCCCCAAAAATCGCCAATTGTTATATCTCCAATTCTTTCTTGACATGCTAATTGACAATTATAACAAGAATGTCTAAGACTAATTTTATTATCAAATGCTCGGAAATAATGACTATAAAAACGTTTAAGATAGATGACTGTATTATCTGTTTTTTTTATCCAAAAACCATATTTTTCTCCATTTCTAAATTTCAAGGATTGAGCATCATTTAAAAAGGGTGTTAAATTCTGCTTTAAAAATTTTATAGAAGGGACTCCACCACAAATAAAACTTATAGTGGTAAGATTGGTTTGTAATTTGGTTGGTATGTAGTTTATTAAACCTGCAACTTGACAAGGGGTGCCAATAAATAAAATTCTTCGTTGGGGTAATTCACTTTTTATTTGCTTAAATGTATATTCTATGGCGCTCTGTACATATTTAGAGCCTTGAAGCGTGGGTATATCTTTTATATTGTCTACTCGTTTATGTTTAAGATTAAATTTATCATCAAATGCAACTCCATAAACGACCCCTCCTGTTGAGATAATATACTGGGATAAGGTAGTTGCTATACCACCAGATGTAGATGATTTATAGATATTTATATCTTTGGATATTGCGGCAAATGTAATAAGTTCTTTCCTTTTTTGTGGTTTATTATGAATAGGACATACCTTTTGGCAAAGTCCACAATCTATGCATATATTATTATCAATGTAGGGGTGGTTAAAGCCAAAATTATCTTCAACCATAGATATTGCAGCTTTCGGACAAATATTTAAACATGCACAACAACCTGTGCACAGTTCATCTTCACAAATCTTCATCATTTCTTATTGCTTATATTTTGTCTTTGCGAGAATAAATTATAATTAGTCTCTTCTGAAAATATCACGTGTATAAACTTTCTGTTGTACATTATCTAAGCAACTATCATAACGGTTAGCAATGATAGCATGGCTTTGCTGTTTGAATTTAATAAGGTCATTTACAATTTCACTACCAAAGAAAGTGCTACCATTTTCAAGAGTCGGTTCATAAATAATTACTTTTGCACCTTTAGCTTTAATGCGTTTCATAATTCCTTGGATGGCACTTTGACGAAAGTTATCCGAATTACTTTTCATTGTTAGTCGGTATACTCCGATTACGCAAGCATTAGTTTCTGTGCTGAATTGATTATGAGTTGAATAATCATACCAACCTGCTTTACGGAGAATGGCATCTGCTATATAATCTTTGCGAGTACGATTACTCTCTACAATAGCTTCAATCAAGTTTTCTGGTACATCTTGATAATTTGCTAAAAGTTGCTTGGTGTCTTTAGGTAAACAATATCCTCCATATCCAAATGAAGGATTATTGTAGTGAGAACCGATTCGTGGATCAAGTCCTACACCATTGATTATGGATTGCGTATCAAGACCTTTTATTTCAGCATAGGTGTCTAGTTCATTAAAATAACTAACACGAAGTGCGAGATAAGTATTAGCAAATAGTTTTACAGCTTCTGCTTCTTTCATACCCATGAAAAGTGTAGCAATATCCTTTTTAATAGCGCCTTCTTGTAATAAGGCTGCAAAAGTTTTGGCTGCTTCTTTTAACATTTCAACATTTGTCACAGCTTTTATAGCCTCATTTTCTTCTTTAAATTCTGGGCGTTCTATAATTTTGGGATATCCCACGATGATGCGACTTGGGTAAAGGTTATCGTATAAAGCTTTACTTTCGCGAAGAAATTCAGGAGAAAAAAGTAAGTTGAATTTTTTTACGCCTTTTTTTGCATATTTTACATAAAGATTTCGCGTATAACCAACAGGGATGGTAGACTTAATTACCATTATAGCATCAGGATTTACTTCCAATACAAGTTCTATAACTTCTTCTACATGTGATGTATCAAAGTAGTTTTTTTCTGGATCATAATTGGTTGGAGCAGCTATAATTACAAAGTTTGCATTTTTATAGGCAGAAGCCCCATCAAGTGTAGCATGCAAATTCAAGTTTTTTTCCGCTAAATACTTTTCAATATATTCGTCTTGTATTGGAGATTTTCGATTGTTTATAAGTTCAACTTTTTCCGCTATAACATCTACAGCGGTTACTGGATGATGTTGGCTTAGTAGAGTTGCTATACTAAGTCCAACATAGCCAGTTCCTGCTACTGCAATTTTAATATCATGTTCCATAATTAATGTTGATTATTTTATATCGTAATAAAAACAAAAGAGCTGTACAGATATGTATATATCTCAACTCATTTTACTTAGATAAATAGTAATTAAGATTATTAATATTAGAATCGAATTATTGTAAATTCTATGTGAAATATAGATTTCGCTTTATGAAAAGTACGCTACGCTTTCGCCTCTCCCAAAATCCAGGAAAGGCGAAAGCAATAGTAATTGATAAATGTGCGGCAAATTTACAAATTAAGTTGTAATATGCCAAGTTTTATGAAGAAATTTTAATGACATACCTCTTCGTAAAACTGCAATAAAACTTTACTCTTTCAGCTTAGGAAATAAAGTCTTTACCCCTTCCCGATAGATACGTTGTGCGTTTTCAGGCGTTGTGAAGTCTTTAAATGCGCTCAGAATGACCTCGTAGCTGTCTACCTCATAATTATGGAGCCCCTTTTTATGTCCTCAAGATAGTTTTGCTTCATGTGACAGGTGGAACGGAATGCCTCTCTTCGAATATCAAGCTGTTTCAGTTCTTTTTTGAGGAACGCACCGAATTCCGGATGATCGGAAATAAATCTGTTCGATTTCATAATAAATTTGTTTTAGTTAATAAAATAGAAATATTTGATTCCTGTACCTACATAGTGGGTACAGGTAATATGGGTACAAAGGTATACCTTTGCAACAGTTTTTAAAACAATTTAAAATATAAATGCTATGAAAGCACATAAAACTACTCTTTCCGTACGGGAGCTGCAAAAGACCATAGGGCAGTGGAAAAGTCGGAAAATTACGGATTCCACCATTGCAAAGCTGTTGGAACTGATGTTGGGGATGACCGCCTACATGAACGAGGATGCGGTTTATCCCGTGGAGAATTTCTATGATATCAGCAAGGCGCTGAAGTTTAAGAACGCGCGGTATCTGGTGGAAGCGGTCAGGCTGAGCGGAGCGTTCGGCATCGTACCCGGCGACAATGTGTACGGGATGAGTTCGTTCTATTCCCACCTCTGGAAAGAGAAAGAAAAAACGGATGATTCTGCGGAAACTTTACCGGAAACTTTACCGGTAAAATTACCGCAGGGGGATATATATAATATATATACTATACAGGATAATAAGAATAATACATCCTCCGGAAGGATTTCTTCTGCGGAAAAAAGCCTGGAAGCCGCACGTAATTTCTTTCACCTCATCAACAAAAATCCGATGGATAAGATGCGGATTTTCACTCCGCTCATCGACGGCTTCCAGCAGAAGGAGGGACTGGCGCGCGAAGATGCCTGCGCCAACCTGGTGTATCTGGTGAACGAATTGTTGGTGCCTTACTTCGCAAGCCAGGAACGCTTTATGAAATCCACCCATGTAGGGCGGCTGTGCTGGCTGAGCAACCTGCTGAAATCCGCCGGCGGGCTGCGGATGCTGAAAGATGCCACGGATGCCGGAAGGCGGCAACGGGTACAGAACCTTGCCGACATGCGGAGTGAACAACGCAACAACCATCCGCTCTGCGAGTTTGAGTGGACGGATAAGGAAAGCGGCCTGCGCTTTTACGACGACCCGCTGGAAGGGATGGTGAACATACCGGACAATGCACCGCCCCGCCCGGGAGCGGGAGCGGAGTGGAACGTGCTGAGTGGAAAATGGGGGGAGTTGTGAGTTATGAGTTATAAATTATAAAATTTCGGAGGATGAAGCCGTTTTATTATTTGAGTGATTTTCCCGAGCGTAGAAGAGCGGGGAAGAATTATATAGCAGAGTGTCCCAAGTGCGGGAAAAAACATCTTGCCATTTCGCGCGATACGGGATTGTACTGCTGCTTTTATGCGGGGTGCGACTTTCACGGGAAGCTGAAGGACTTTTGGACAGAGCGTAGAAGCACGGGATGGCAGGATGCCGGGAGTCCGGCGGGAGCTTCGCCGATGGCAAAAGGAAGTGCCGGGAAAGGAGAGCCGGGCGGTATGGCATCGGCAGGCGGAGGGAACGCTGCATTTGAGGTGTCGATGATTCCCGAAGACTACAAGCGGCTGTCGCCTGAGGTAATTGCCAAAATCAAACCGCTGACCGATGACCCGGAGACTTCCGATACCGGACAGCTTGCCGCCCGCCGTTATCTTGCCGATATGGGAATCTCATTGAAAACAGCCATCGACGCGCGTATCGGCTGCCTGGTGCACCGCTGCTTCGGAGGCAAGGACAGCAAGGACGGAAAGGATAAAAAGAACGCTGCGGGGATGATGTACCAGTGCATCGCCTATGTGAACTATATCAACGGGCAGCCCGTCAACGTGAAGTACCGCTCGTGCGACGCCACTGCTTCCGGCTATACCAAATGTTGGAGCCAGGATTCGCCCACCACGCCTTGCCCGCCTTACAACATCGACTGTATCAACCCGCTACTGATTGCCGAAGAGAATATTCCGCGCCTGATTGTCACCGAAGGGGAAAGGGATGTGCTGACGTTGCGCGAGGCGGGCTACCCGTATGTCATCAGCGTGCCCAACGGCGCGGCAAGCGACCTTTCCAAAGGCTTCGAGGCTTTCCGCCCCTGCCTGGACCGGGTGCAGGAGCTGGTGATTTGCGGCGACAGCGACCTGCCCGGAAGGACGCTTGTGAAGCATCTTGCCGACTATTTCGGTACGCGATGCCTGTTCACCGTCCTGCCCGGCGGCTGCAAGGATATATCCGACGTGCTTGTGGCGTACGGCGCCGATGTGGTGCGCGAGATTATCGGCTCGGCATGCCCGCACCGTACGTCGGACATCATCACCGTGAGCGAACGTGCGGATGAGATTATGAACGTATTGAACGGCAATTACGACCACGGTTACGATGTGGGTTACGGTCCGCTTACCGACCGGGTGTTCCATCCAACCGACCAGGGCGGACTGATAATTGCCACCGGAAAGCCCAACAGCGGCAAGACGGATTTTCTGAACGACCTGACCTGTCGCCTCATGGCCAAGACGGGGCGTAACGTGTGCTACCTCTCCTTTGAGGTTCCCGACAAGAACAAACACATGGCAAATCTTATCCGCCTGATGCTGGGCAAGGTGAACACGGCGGCATACACCCGCGAACAGTTGCAGCCCATCGTCTCTTTCCTGGACGGGCACATGGTGCACCTGGACCTGCACGAGGTTTCGCCCACGCCCGCCAACATCATAGAGCGCGCGGAGCGGGTGAAACGCGCCATGCCGCTGAAGTATCTCATCATCGACCCGTACCTCTTCATGGAAATGGAAACCGGACGCTACAACACGGAGACGCAGGCCATCAAGGGCATGCTGACGCAGATGCAGGCGTGGGGGCGTAACAACGGTGTCTGGGTGATTATCGTGGCGCATCCCCGCAGCCTGAAAAAGCTGAACGGGAAGAACGAGCTGGAGGAGATAGATATGTACACCATTTCGGGCAGCGCCAATTGGGCGAACCTTGCCGATTTCATCTTTTCCATAAGCCGCATCGAGGAACCGGACAGGCGCTATACCCGACTCGATATGCTGAAAGTGCGCGACCAGGATTTGTGCCGGACGGGAAGCGTGCTGTTTGTGAGGCAGCCGTGCGGGCGGTATGACGAACGGGAATCGGAGGAGCAGATAATGACCGAGATGCAGGGGAGGGTTCTGGATAAGGACAGGCTGCCGTGGATGGGGCTGGTAACCCCGTGAGTTTGCTCTTGAAAGACCGGGTGTTTGCTCCCGGAATGCCTTGTGTTTCAGGCTGGAATGCCCGGAGTTTCAGATGCAAACTCCGGGCATTCGGCTTTTAAACGCCTGGCTTTTCGGGGGCTACGGTTCTCCCAATGCTTCTACGATGACGTGCACCTGAATCGGAGTGTAGCACTTGGCATTGGGAAGCATGCCGGTGGCGGCAAGCTGTTCCAGGAGTCCGGGCTTGAAGGCTATCCAACGGTTGAGCTTGCGGACGGCTGCCTTGGGCGTGATGCTGGGACTGTATAAGATTGCCAGCTCGCTTTTGCTGTAGCTGCGGGGGATGAAAGAGGATTTTTCCATGTTCTTTATTACTTGTTTTTATGATGTAAAGTTAGTGAAAATTAATGGTTTGCGAAAGAAAAAAGGAGAGTTTATCGCGTCGTAAGGTGTCATAAGTCGCAGAAAAACGCTTTATGGTGTGCAATGATGTGCGAAGGAGCGGAAAGGGGCGGAAGCGGGTAGGGAAGGTGCTATCTTTGTATCGCCGGTCAGAAGAAAGGGCCCCTTCGGATTGAGCGATGAATGATTTACAATTAACAATTAAAACTTAAAAATTATGGCAACAGCATTGGTGGTACGCGCACAGCGCTACAAGAAGATTGGCGACAAGACGTCTCCGTTGGTTTATATCCTGAAAAGAAAACCGCGCGACGCGAAGATGTATGATTTGAAACGCATCTCGGAAGAAATAGAGGCTTTGGGAGGTATGTCGGCAGAGGATGTGCTGCACGTGGGCAAGGCGATTGTGAGAAACATGCGCGAGAAGCTGACCGACGGCAACAGTGTCCGTCTGGATGATTTCGGTATCTTCCGCACTTCGTTTCACTGCATAGCAACGGAAAATCCCAAGGATTGTACGGTGAAGAATATTGACAAGGTGCGGATTAATTTCAAGGTCGCCACTACGCTCAGACTGGTGAACGACTCGGTTGCCACCACGAAGGGCGCACCCAACAATATCAATTTCGAGCTGGTGTCCGACGACAACAAGACATCGGGCGGTAGCGGTAACGGCGGCGGAAATGCCGGCGGTGAGGAAGAGAACCCGTTGGGATAAGGATAAGGTGTTTTGAATGATGAATTTTAAATTTTTAAATTGAAAAAAAGAAGTATGGGAAAAAGTAAAGGTTTTTGGGATACGATTTTGAAAGTGGTAATTGCAGTGGCTTCGGCTGTGCTGGGTGTGTTTGGTGCGAATGCGATGACATTTTAGGAGATGAGAGCGATTGACCTGATAGTAATCCATTGTAGCTCCACGCGCGAGAACTATGCGTTGACCGAACAGGCGCTGGAGGCTTCTCACAGGCTTATAGGGTTCGACGGAACGGGGTATCATTTCTATGTGCGGCGTGACGGAAGAGTCCTGGCTACCCGTCCGGTAAGCAAAGTGGGGGCGCATGTGCGGGGCTACAATGCTCACTCGATAGGCATCTGTTATGAAGGTGGGCTGGACCGTTACGGAAATCCGAAAGATACGAGGACAGAGTGGCAGCGACATTCGCTGAGTGTGCTGGTGGGAAAGTTATTACAGGAATATCCCGGTACGTGTGTAGTGGGGCACAGGGACCTCAGTCCCGACCTGAACGGAAACGGGGAAGTGGAACCCATGGAGTGGACCAAGCAATGTCCCTGCTTTGATGTAGGGAAGGAATTCTGATAGCGGGATGCTGAAAAGGCTGTAGGGTGATAAGTAAAATCATCGTACAGCCTTTTCTTCTTGTTGCCTCCTCTTCTGTATCTCTTTTGCCTTCTGTATTTCTTTTGTTTTTTTGTTCTTTTGCCCTTCCATTTCCTCCCCCTTTTTCTCGACAAATCCTATAGGCACATCCACATGCGCGCACCCCAACATATCCAGCCGCACAGCAACTTTACTTTTCCCGTTCACAGTGATAAACTCTCCTTCGAGTCCGGCAAGCGGCCCTTTTATTACTTTCACGGCATCGCCGGGAGCCAGCGGGGCGCTGCACATTTCCACTGCTTCGGGACTGTAATCGAGCATGAAGCGGAATCGGTCCATCTGTTCGTCGGGGATAACGGCAGGGGTGCTTTCGCCGCGCAGTACCATATAGCGGCTGACCGCCTGCAGGCTCAGGGGAAGCGGCCGTTCCTGCGGAGTGACATGCACGAATATCATCATGGGAATCACAAGACGGTCTACCCGTTTGCGGCGGTCGCTCCACTGGCGAATCTCGCTCTGGACGGGCAGGTAGCACTCGATGCCCATAGCGGCAAGCCGTTGTGCAGTCTTTTTCTCAAGGCACGACTGTACATAGGCCACCAGCCATTGGCGGGGTGCTGTATTGGTTTTTGTTTCTATGTGATTCGTATTCTGCATTGTTTTTTACGTTCGGTTGGGTTAAAAAGTATGCCGGGCAGCAGCGCTCTGCTGCCACAGCATACAAGCAAACAAACAAAAAATAAGCCCGGAAACAAGGACAGCATTGCATGTAGAAGTTCCCCAGGCTTATGGGGTGAATATCTTATTTCGAATCGGAAGTATCGCCATAACCGTACCCGTAGCCATAGCCGTATTTCTTGCCATAGCCGTAGTACCTGCCGTACTTGCCGTAGCCGTAATAGTAGCCGTACTTCTTCTTTTTCATGTCCAGGCCGTTGATAACAGTGCACAGACCGGGCAAACGCTTGTTGGCGTACAGCTCGTTGATGAGCTGGTAGTCGTTCTTATGCGTATAGTCGGCACGGCATACGTAAACGCTGATGTCGGCAACGCGTGCTATGAGCTGCGTGTCGGTGACCATGCCGATAGGGGCGGTGTCGAGCACGACATAGTCGTAGTCTTTTTTCAACAGTTCGATGGCATCGTCCAGGGATTTGCGTGCCAACAGCTCCGTGGGGTTGGGCGGGATGGCTCCACCGGGCAGTACATGAAGATTGTCCGATACTTCGGAAGGCAGTATCATGGAACGCAAATCGGTACTTTGGGGAGCGGAGAGGAAACCGGTAATTCCCTTTTCCTTGTGGTGTATGCGGAAGACCTTGTTCAATCCCGGCTTGCGGATGTCGAGCCCCACGATGATGACCTTCTTGCCTAATAATGCCAGACTGACAGCTAAATTGGATGCTATGAATGTTTTTCCTTCACCGCTCATGGTAGAGGTGACGAGAATGACTTTTCTGTCCGGGTCTCCCAACATGAACAGCAGGTTGGTGCGCAGGCTACGGAAAGTTTCCGCCATGATGTCGTTGTCGTTTTCGCGGACGGCAATGGCGTGCTTGTCTTCCGAATCGTTCAAGGGAACATCGCCGATAATGGAGACATTGGTAAGTCTTTCAACGTCGGTGCGTCCTTCGATGCGGTAGCTCAGCAGGTTCAGTATGTAGATGATGGCAACCGGAATACCGAGACCGAGCACAAATGCTGCCATATAAATTATTTTTTTATTGGGTGATATAGGGAAATCGTCGGCCAATGCATCATCTATGATTTTAGCGTTGTTAGCGGTGGCGGCGAGCGCTATATTATTTTCCTCGCGTTTCTGCAACAACATGAGATAGAGTCCTGCCTTGATTTCCTGCTGACGCTGGATGCTGACAAAGCGGCGTTCCTGAGCGGGAGCATTGCTGATGCGTCCGGCGTATTTACCTGCCTGTCGGTCGAGGTCGGCTTTGGTGATAAGCAGTCCTTTACGTACACTGGCGATGGTTGTGAGGATGCCGGCACGCATGTCCTGTATGTTGCTTTCGAGACGACGGACAACCGGGTTGGTTTCCGAAGAGGTACGCAACAGACGGTTACGTTCCAGAATCAACGCATTGTATTGGGCGATGAGGTCCGATAATGTTTCGTCGTTCAGTCCTACATTGGCAGGAAGAGTGGCGGTTGCGTTCTCCGGTTTTTGAATATACTCGGAGAGGTATTGGACCAAGTTGAGCTGGGTGCCGTTCTCTACGCAAAGCTTTTCGTAGGCAGACTGTTCGCTGACAGCAAGTTGGGCATCACTGCTAAGGTCGGTAAGCCCTGCCTCGCGCTTGAAACTTTCCAGTTCCTGTTCCGTAGTGCCTAATTCCTGATTGATGACGGAGATGCGCTCATCGATGAAGCGGGCAGTGTTCTGTGCCACTTCGTTTTTATCGTTATTGGCATTCTTGTTATAGATTTCGACAAGTTTGTTTATAAAGTCCTCGCCGCGTTTTTTATTCGTATTCTTTATCGATACGGTAACAACGGAAGTGGTCTTGCTGGTCGGTTCGATGGATAAGGCACTCCGATATCCTTTGGCTACGGATAGCGGATTGACAATACTTACATCTATACTGCCGCTACTGGTAATGGGGGCGGCGGGATTGGAAGTAAACGTGAGCGTACCTGCCTCTCCGGACAGAACGGCGGGCAGTTCCGTGAAATGTTTGTTGATGGTATTTCCATTGATAGTTGCCGTTACATCTATCTGATTGCCGGACTGATAGTTGACGGTCAGTAGGATGGGGGCTTTAAGCCGTTCGGCATCTTCGGGCAGAAAATGTACAAGTATCGGAGAAGAGCCATACAAATCGGGCTTTTGGAATCGGCCTTCGCCCGAATAGCTGATGTACAGTCCCAGTTCGCTGACTACGTCCTTGATAAGCGATTTGCTGCGGAGAATTTCGATTTCATTATCGATATTCTTGGAAGAAGATATGATGCCGAGGTCTTCAAAAGCACTGAGGTCATTGCCGGTATTTCCGCCTTTTTTGTCATCTTTAATGATAATGGAGGCATTGATGTTATATACAGGAGTAGTGACCTTTAGATAGAGCCAAGCACATATTAGACAGAAAATGACTGAGGCAATGAACCAGGGCCACCGGATGATGTATTTGAAAAATATAGCCTGCCAATTGGTATTTTCTTCTTTTTCTTCGAACAGGCCGTCGTATATTTCTTCTTTCACGTCTGTAATTTTTTATTTTCGTTTGTTGAGGTTCTATTTCTCTTATTTTGTAATTGCGATAATAAGACTCGCCAGTGATACCAATGAGCCGATAACCGAGAACCAGATGGTGGTACTACTGCTGATATTGGATGTCTTTGCCTTGGTCTTATTAGGAGTGACATATAAGATGTCATTCTGTTGCAGGTAGTAATACGGCGATTGCAGAATGTCCTGGTCGTTCAGGTTGAGTGTGACAATTTCCCGCTTGCCGGTATTGTCCTCGCGAATCAGTTTGACATTGTCGCGAATGCCGTAGATAGTCATATCGCCTGCCATGGCAAGGGCTTCAAAGATATTGACTTTTTCGTTGGAAATGGTGAAAGTTCCCGGACGACCGACTTCACCGATAACAGATATTTTATAATTAATCATGCGCACAGTGACAATGGGCGTTTCACGGAACTGAGACTTGAGTTGGTCCTTGATATATTGCTCGGCTTCTCTCTTGGTAAGACCACCTAAGTGTATAGTACCCAATACAGGAAATTCTACATTTCCGTCATTGTCTACGAGGTATTGTTGCAATACTGGTTGGGTAGTGATTTTATCTCCTATGTTGCTGATAGGAGTTGATACTGTCAAATTGAAAGGCTCTGCCAGTTCCGGTTCTTCGGGGCAACTCACTACGATAGTAAGCAGGTCTTTCGGCATGATGCGTGCATCATACAACGGCATATCAGCCGTGCCGGTATCTCCGGCGGCAACTTCTTGCAGTGCATCCTGAAGATAAGGAACTTTTTTATAGCTTTGACACCCTGCCAGCAATAGCGGCAACAACAATAAAATAATCAGACTTTTTCTTTTTCTCATGTGTTTTGATTTTTAACTCTCAGCTTTCAACTTGTTTTAGTAGGCTTCTTTTTCTCCTTTTACCGCATTCTTCACGGTTTTGTAGATAATGTACAGGTCGAGCATGAATGTCCAGTGTTCCAGATACCAGATGTCACGCTCCACGCGTCCTTCCATCTGCCAGAGTTCCTTGGTCTCTCCGCGGAAACCGGTGACTTGCGCCCAACCGGTGATGCCGGGTTTGACAAGATGGCGTACCATATATTTGTCAATCAGCTTGGAGTATTCTTCGGTATGTTTCAGCATGTGCGGGCGGGGACCTACTACGGACATGTCGCCCAACAGAACGTTGATGAACTGTGGCAGTTCGTCGATGCTTGTTTTGCGCATGAAATTGCCCAGACGGGTTTTGCGCGGGTCGTTTAAAGTAGCCTGCACCTTATCGCTGTCCTTGTTGACACGCATGGAGCGGAACTTATAGCACCAGAACTCTTTGTTCTCCTCGCCACTGCGCTTCTGCTTGAAGAAGATAGGTCCGGGCGAGGTTATCTTGATAGCCAGTCCTATTATGATGAAGACGATAGGAAAGATTGTGCATAGGAACAATAGTGAGAACACGATGTCGAACAGGCGTTTTGCCAACCGGTTTTCGGGTTGCGCCAACGGTTCCTGACGAATGTCCAGCACAGGTACGCTTCCTATCAGTTCAAGGTGCATGCGCCGTTTCAGGTAGTTGCGTACGTTGGGCACGCTGTAAAAATGAATCAGGTTGTTTTCGCAGTAGCTAATGATAGGCATTATCTCTTTGCTATGCGAGGAAGCAAGACCACAGTACAGATGCTCGGCCTTACTTTTCTTAAGATAAGGGATTACCTCTTGGGGAGTGCCCAGATAGCGGCATTCCTTCGGATAATTGTCGGAAGGATGCTCGGCAAAATAGCCCACTACCTTGAAGCCGGAAGTAGGGTCGGCGGTCATCTCTTCGTAGAGTTCGACCATATTGGAGCCGTCGCCCACAAGTGCAACAGTACGACGGTTGCCTCCCTTGCGGCGGTATATCTTAACGAAATGTCTGAATATGAGTCTGTATGATACAAGAAGTACAAGGAATGCCGTATAGAATATAACGAGGAAGCGTGTGGACAAGCTGCCGAAATGCACCAGCGTGATAAGGCTGATGAATACTACCGCATGGCAGAATGTATTGCGTACGGCACGCATTACGATGTGGTCCGCACGTACGATGCGGCGATGAAGCACGACTCCTTTGGAATAGTTACATAAGAGATAGACCAAATTCAACAATACCAACAATTGCGGCAGTGAATCGGAGAGAAGGATACGCTGGGTATCTGTGTCCAATACATAGTACAAGGTTACAAAGAGTGCATTGAGAATGCATAAATCACCGGCAATGATGATGCTCTTGATAATTTTGTTGAAACGCAAAATTTGTTTCATGATCTTCGTAATGTCCTATCAATCATTGAATTTTTGTAAATAAAATAATTGATTTTCCTGTCTTATTTGTTATGATTAATTATGGGTTCTCTTACTTACAAGGTAAGAGA